>Ga0265301_10000034_pt1 | contig 220989 bp, 198 predicted proteins | sample AusTroGonzalo_MG_2_FD_193488 | JGI IMG/M metagenome (GOLD analysis project Ga0265301, IMG submission 193488) | Bovine rumen microbial communities from tropical cattle in Woodstock, Queensland, Australia - Gonzalo_04 | ecosystem: Host-associated > Mammals > Digestive system > Stomach > Rumen ... | reverse complement strand
GATGTGAAACACGATTCGCTTTTGCAAAACATATCCTATGTTCCCCAAGATATTACATTATTTAATCGCACTATTATGGAAAATATACAGTTCGCAAAACCAAATGCAACCAAGGCTCAGGTAATAAATGCGGCCAAAAAAGCAAATATCCACGATTTCATAGTAAATTTGCCAAACGGATATGACACCATTGTTGGCAATAACGGTATTAAACTATCTGGGGGTGAACGTCAGCGTATATCTATTGCGCGTGCTTTGTTGAAAAATGCGCCCATTTTAGTTTTGGACGAAGCGACGTCTGCATTAGATTCTAAAAATGAAATTATGGTGCAAAAATCATTAAAATTAGCAATGCGTGGCAAAACAACGCTCGTTATCGCACATCGTTTGTCTACTTTGCGTGATATGGACAGGATTATAGTCATAAAAAACGGACAAATTATTGAAACGGGTTCGCAAAAACAATTATTGCGAAAACGTGGCGCGTTCTATACATTGTGGACTATGCAAACCGCGGGGTTCATCGCATAACATATTTTTAGTGGACGAATATTGCAAAAATCGCAAATTGTGTTAAAATATTATCCAAAGATAGCAGCAATATGATAAAATCTATTAAAATTATACGGCATTTTAATGATAAAACCAAAAAAGTTGAGATTGTCGACAAGATTCCTGGCGATGAAACTAACATTGTATTTTTTAGTGGTGGCGGCATATTTGAAATAGAAGATGCTGACAAGGCGGCTGCAAATGTGTTTGATGAAGTTTTAAGCGATGTTGCTGATATACCAAATTATGCATTGTTTTACTATGGTGTCACAAAAGATGAAGACTCATTGTTCAAAGCTGATGAACGTGTTTTATTTGAACGTCATGACAAGAATTTTTTACCAAAAGATAAATCCATGCTTTATATATCAGATCGTAATATAAACATGGTCTTTCGTCAAAAGGTAATACCTTTGTTGTCAATGTCTGGTGCCAAGGCATTTAATACTTTGAATTTTATTGTTGATGGCGATACCAAAGAATACAAAGGCATCATCAAACAAAAATTGAAAGAATGCACCAAAGATATGAATTTTTCGTATGATGATATGCGCAGTATGTTGTTGCATATTTCAGAACATGTGTTTTCTTATTCAAAATATTTTGACCCAGAATATCTGGATGATTTGTTTGCAAGTATACTCTTGCCACGCATAACTGATGAAAACGGTGCGCGTTTGCCGTTAAAAACTGCGCTGCAACGGATTCGTAAAATAAATATATTTGCACATTGTTATGGCGCATATGTGGCATTAAGACTTGAAGAACGTATGCAAAATAAAATGCGTGAATTAGGATACAGTCAATCTGAAATGAATCAAATTCAATCTGAATTATTGGTTGTTGCGCTGAATCCTGCGAGTCCTTTGGGTGTATCAAAATCCACATTTATCAGTTTTATATCTGGATACGATGACAAAGTAATGCGTGCAGATAATTGGGTGTCTGAATTTGTAAATAACAATCGGCAATCTGAATTGAAACAGATAAATGAATCTTTGCGACCGATTCGTTGGAATTTAAAACCTGGTTTTTTATCTGGCCAAGACGGCAACGTGTTTTTCATAAAACAGCGTTTTGATTTGATTCCAGACGGCCAAGGTGGCAAAGGAATAGGTTGGAACGAACACAATAATATGCACTATGTTTCCAAAAAATTTACAAATGACGGCAAGATGTTGGCGACATTTGCGCATAATATTTTAGTGTCCGGAATCAAGAATTCTTTGGCGCAAACGGACGAATTTATCCCGCTGCCAGCTTTAGAAAAATTATTTTTGGACGGTCAAAATGACGAAAAATTAACGGCAGAATTTGAACAAATGAAACAAAACGGCAAAGATTTTATGACTGACGTTTATAAATATGCGATAAATCGGGTGCGTGCAAAAATACCACGTGGGCTTCCAAACAATGATTATCTGACAAAAAAGAGATAAAAACAAAAGCGCCGTTCTCAGGCGCTTTTCAGTTATATTGCGTATTATTCGCCGAACGCACGTTGATGTATATCATCTGCAACTTTGATAAGTTTTGCTTTTTTTGCATCATATTTTGCAATAAGTAACTTATGATCTTCCTTGGTTCCCCATGCCTGACGAATCGAATCGGTAAATCTTTTTACTTGGTATGTCTTAACGCCCATGAAAGTTTGAGTTTTATAAACATTGCCGATGTTAATATCGTATACAGTCACTTTATTGTGATCTTCGAACGGCGTGCGTTCAGGTGTATTATCTTGTTCAAATTCTGTGATATAGATTTTTTTGTTATATAACGGACTGGATATGCGATAGTTAAATACGATATCGGCACTGTGTGTCAATTCAGGTTTCATTTCTACACGATATCCGCCGTAATTATACACCGCGTCTAATATTTTAAACACAGCAAAATCTGCTTCGAATCCTGGTTTTGACAGCAATTTTATTTCGCCATTGTATTCAGACGGATAAGTTTCATAATGTTTACCGTTTCTGACATTTAATATAAAAACCATAGCAACCCTCGTTATCTTGGTCCAGACTATCATAGTATAAAATCATTGTATGTCCAGCGCTTTTTGCGTTTTTATGGCATAGTATGTTGACAATTGTAATGTTTTGTATTATAACTATGCTAAAAACATAGGATAAAAATATGAATCAATACATACAAAAACCGAAACTTGATATTGACCAAGCGTGCGCCACGGTCACGAAATATTTGTCAGATTGGGTAAATTGTTACGTTTCGACGTCGGAATGGTATCAACCATATAGTTCGCAAGTAATTGTGACTAATGAATACGACCAAATTTGCGATGCGAAAAAATACATTAAACCGCAATCAAATGTTTTGACAGTTTGTGGTTCTGGGGAACAGCCATTATTTTTCAAAATGTGGGGCGCCGACCAAGTATTGACATTTGATATCACGTGTCACGCGCATTTAGTTATGTCGTTAAAAGTTGCCGCGATTCAGGCATTGCGCGACCACAACGAATATAACGATTTCATCCGCGGTTTATCAGAACATGCGCCGAATTTGCCCAGAGTTCCAAATATAAACCCTGTATTATCTAAATTGGCGGCCGACCAGCGCGAATACATATACCGCGCACACACACTTGGTTTTCCATTTTGTATCACAGATTCTTCGTGTGATAATTATTCGCTGTCGCCAGACCAATACCAAAAATTGAAACAGTCTGTCCCAGAACCATTTCCATTTATCTGGACAAACATCAAAGACCTAGACGGCAAATTATGCGGCGCGAAATTTGATATGATATATTATTCTAATGTTCTTGAATTTCTGGACACCAGTGATTACAAATCAGTCTTGGAAATGACAAAAAGCCACTTAAATCTGAACGGCACTTTGTTCTTGGTAATGAATTACAGAAATTTTTACAATACGTTGGGATTGTTTCATGATTCGTATCGTCGTCCTGATTGGGATGTCCAAGTGTCTTGTTTTAACAGCGCGAAATCATTTTGTAATATTGCCATCACAAAATGTCGCGAATCCAGATAGTCATTGAATTTGGCGGTTAATCTTATTCAGATATTTCAAAGGAATACATACGTCTGTGTTTTTGCCGCCAGATTGCTTATAATTTTATTGTTTACATTTTGTCTTGGATGTTTTACACTGAATTTGAACCTAAGGAATTGGGTTCGGGGCTGTCGAAAGCCTTAGTACATTCGGTGCGAAAGCATCGTTAACGCAAGTTGTCCGGTGTTTTTTGCACCGATTCGTCCCCTATATGGTTGGGGGGCCGCTGACGTATATATAAATGTCGCGGAATCACTGATGTACTGATTTTCGAACCCCCCGACTGCCCATTTCTTTTAGCAGTATTTTTTTTGATTCGGAATGCGTATGCATTTTGGGTTGTGAACGGAAAAGAAAGAAAAGGGGATAAACATATGCGAATGTGTTTATTTTCAGGGGGCGTTTTAACACCCTGGTGTATTTTGTTATTGTCACTGAATGGTGCGAATTCTGCATCATTGGTTGGTGGCACGATATTGTTGTGCGCGAACGGCTATTCCACGGATGGTTCGTCGTGCACAACATACGCCAAAGGAAACATCTGCAACACCGGATATGTTGAACACACTGGGAATGCTGAATCATTTATTGGTTTATACGACGGCAAATGTCAGGTTTCCACCTATAAACGAACGACGGTGCCTGATACATTGGTCACATTGCGTTATTCTGGGATAATTGCAGGCGATTCTGTCACATTATGTGGGCGCCAGTATTCAACGAACGGCACATCGTGTTCGTCATACAGTCGCGGTTTATGTGCCAATAATTATCTGGAATATACCGCCAACGAATCATCATTTATCGGGCCATATAACGGCAAATGCCAGATATCGAATTACAAGAAAACAACAGTCCCCGACACATTTGTTACATTAACATACCACGGAATAATTGCGGGGGATAGTGTTTCATTATGTAACGGGGGTTATTCCACGAACGGCAGTGCCTGTACAAATTATTCAGTTGGGAATTGCCCGAACGATTACCATAACATCAGTTTTGACGACACGTCGGTTGTGACGAAATCAGGCTCATGTGGCACAGGCTATAACGTCTATGCTGCGGAAGAAACGTGTGGTTTTGCGCCGGAATCATCATCGTGCGTAAATATATGCGGTTCTGGTCAGTTATCGACGGCATTGGGAACGTGTGCCAGTTTATGCAGTCTGGGGGCGACGACATTGCGCACGTCCACTGGGTTAATAATACCGATGTGGTCGACGAAACAGGCGACACCATCAATCAACATTGGTTTTGGCGGCGGGACATGCTATGTGAATTTGGCGACTGGTGATTCCAGTGACGCGATAATGATACAGGATTCCGGCGTAATATACCATACGTTGAAATAGCAAAGGGACAGTGATTGTATTGACTGTGGGGAATTTGTGACAAAAACCTATCCGATAATTTATTACTGTCACACCCCCACAATCAATACAATCACGAAACGAACGAACCAAGGGAGAAAACAAACTATGAAATGCAAGATATTATTGGCAATCGCAGGATTATTGTTTTGTGTAAACGGGTACGGTTTTGACACGTGTATGCACGGGAACAGTTATTTATTAATACTGCGTCCAGAGGTTGACGGGACATCGTCCAGATTTGACCCTGCGACCAAAGAATGGGAAGTTGTGTTTAACTATATCACACTAACGGGATTTGCGGCGTGCAATGAAATCAGTGGCACCGCGAATACACCAACAACGAATCTGGTGACAAATGCACTGGACGAAGGCCCCAATTGTTGGTGTCAAATGTGGCCGGTTGAAAATTATGACCATGAAACGGGTCCATCATCATATTGGATGTATCTGGACGCTGGTTATACAACCGCCGCACAATGTTCTGATTCAACAACGGGTTGTGCAAAGGCGTGTGCGGACGCTGTTCGGGAAGACGACACCTTCCGCACCGCCATGTTTGAATCAATGTGGTAAAATTCTCCCCCCGTGGGGGAGTACGTCCGAAGGACGGGAGGGGGGTACCAGGATAGAAAAAAATTGAGAAAAAAAAGGAAACACGGATGAAAAAAATATTGCTGATATTATGTTTAATTGTGCCGACACACTTATTCGGTGCAACGATGTGCGTCAAAGACAATACAGTATCATTTTTACTGGATTCGACCATCGGCGGCACGAATCACGGTTCAAACAACACGTATTCCACGTGGTGGGCATCATTCCCATACGGAACGATTCGCGGCATCAGCGCGTGTTTAAGCAGTAATAACGGCAAATCCATGGGCGGATATGTGTCAAAATTAACCGACACAGACCCCGAAACCGAAATCACATCGCGTGTCGTTGGTGGGGAAACGAACGGACTTCATTGTTGGTGTAAAATGACTCATCCGGCTGTCTCGCGCTGGGTGTTCTTCTACTCGTACTCCTCGCTTGACGAATGTGCCAGGTACTGCGCGATCCGCTGCGGTAACTACGCCCGTCTCTACGCCGCTCTCCGCGGGGGCTTGTTCGGGTCGGTCGCGCAATGATGTATCCGAAGGGCCGTGGCACGAATCGCGTGACACGAAACCGCGAAATGCGATAATGCGTCCCCCCTCTCAGGGGGGACCGCGAAGCGGTGGGGGGTCCAGAAAGTAAATTCTTTGATGTTATGTTTTTAACACCTATCCAGAACATATCATCAAAGAATTCAGACCAACACGGTTTGGATTTTTTGAGGGTGTATCGCCGTATCGGTTGTGCGGTAGCTTGTTCGTGGGACGTGGCTGTTTGGTCGTGTCTCGCGCTGGGTGTTCAACAACTCGAACTCCTCGCTTGACGAATGTGCCAGGAACTGCGCGAACAACTGCGGTAACAACGCCCGTAACAACGCCGCTCTCCGCAGGGGCTTGTTCGGGTCGGTCGCTCCTTTGAAAGGTAACAACTTTGTGCAAGTTTAACAAAGGACAAAGTTTGGCTAACCTGCAGGACAAAGTGGTAAGACACTTTTCGGATACAGAAATAACCAATTTGTATCTGTTTATTATTGCCTTTTCACATCAAAGGCGGGGCGTTACATCCTGTCCGATAACCAAGGACCCAACACAATACGCAGGGGGCATCTGGACTGGTAAGGTTTTTTACCCGAACGCCCTGGATGCCCAATTTTAGGGTTAAATTCTCCCCCCTCCGTGGGGGGAGAGTGTGTCTCGCTATAGCGACAGCGAAAGCGGAGATGGCGGGGTAACATAAACAAAGGAATACTATATGACTTTGGATGAAATTAAAAATCTGGATGCACAATCTTGTCCTAAATTTTCGACGTTCGCAAAAAATCAGTTGCCTATGCCGGGAAATAAAAAAAGGCTTGATGACATTTTAAATCGCGAAATTACGGTTATCGATTATCGAATCCGTAAATCTACCAAGCGCGACGGCACAGAATGTCTGCAAATGCAATTTTTGTTGGGCGATGAAGTTTGTGTTGTCTTTACCGGCAGCAGCGTTTTAATCAACCAAATCAAAGAATCCAAGGAAAATATTCCCTTTGTCGCAACTCTGGTCAAAATGGACCGGTATTATTCTTTTTCGTAACCCCCCACTGGGCCAGAACTACCCTTGCGGGTTGCGGAATTCATAGAAGAAAACAATGAAACGGTATAAAAACCTTTGGGATAAATTTATTTCTATGGAAAATTTGGAACTGGCTGCCAAGAAAGCAGTGCGTTCCAAGAAAAGTAAACCTGAAACTAAATTCTTTCTTGAACATAAAACAGAACTGCTTAAACAATTACAACAAATGTTAATTAATGGGACTTTCAATACGTCCCCATATAAAACCAGACGAATTTTCGAACCCAAAGAAAGAGTTATTTACATATTGCCACTTTTCCCAGACCACGTTCTGCACCACGCGATAATAAACATTGTCGGCCCAATTTGGCAAAGTTCGTTCGTCAAAGATTCTTTTGCCTGCATCCCCGGCAAAGGTTTACATCGTGCGTCAAATGCAATGATGCGCTTTGTCCGCAAATATAAATACGTGTTGCAATGCGATATTCGTAAATTCTATCCCAGTATTAATCATTCGGTTATGTTTGACATCATCAAGAAAAAAATTGCTGATAAAAAATTGCTGAACGTGTTGCGCAACATAATATGGTCGTGTGGCGGCGAAACAAATTTGCCTATTGGTAATCTGACCAGTCAATGGATGGGTAATGTTTACCTTAATGAACTGGACCATTTCGTCAAAGAAAAACTGCGCTGTCACGGGTATATTCGCTATTGTGATGATTTTTGCCTGTTTTCTGATGACAAAAATTTGTTGCGCGAATACGAAATTAAACTGCGCAGGTTTGTGTTCGATAAATTAAAATTAATTTTTTCTAAATCTACAATTCGCGCTGTGTCAAATGGCGTGGCGTTTATCGGCTATCGGCATTTCAGAAAATTTATAATACTGCGTAAATACGGCGCGCACAAAATCCGCCACCGTATATTAAATATCGCAATTCATAACGATAAATCTGATTTAGCGGTGGGGCAATTGGCGGCGTATCATGGTTGGACTAAATGGTGTTGCAGTCATAATTTTTTGACCCAATTATGTGGTCGGGCGTGTAAAATATCTGACAGCACCGGCACTTTCATTTTGTGCAATATGTTTAAATGATTATCGTCGTCCGTCACATATTTTCTTTCAATGTGCAACCCAAAGTTTCCAACCCGTTTGCAATGACGTTCTTGAAAGCCAAAACCATCAACATATGATTATCGGTTGATGCTTTGTCGTCTTCGTTTATCAATTTAACACCGTTATGCGATGACCACAATGAATGAAACGCCGCAGATATCTCTTCCAGATATTTTGTCAGCAAATTAGGAGCCTTGTTCTTTCCCGCGCTTTCCACCATAGATGGATAATCGCCCAACATTTTTATCAACCTGTGTTCAATCTCAGTTGCAGATGTGAAATCGTATTCTTGGGCGGTTAATGTATCCATACTGCCCGAGAATATGGTATTATATTTATTCAACACAGAACACGCACGTGCATAGGCATACTGCATGTAATACACCGGATTATCTTTGGATTGTTCTTTTGCTTTCTCTAAATCAAAAGTCATTTGAGTGTCTGCACCCTTGATAATCATAAATAATCTTAAAACGTCGGCATCAATTTCGTCCAACACATCTTCTATCATTACGAAATTGCCAGCACGTTTGGACATTTTAAATGGTTTGCCATCTTTTTCCAGATTAACAATTTGACATAACACAACATCTAATGTTGCCTGATTGTCAGTGACGGCACCCAATGCAGATTTAATACGCTTAACATATCCGCCGTGATCGGCACCCCAAACGTCAATCTGTGTCTTGAAACCGCGCTTAAACTTATTCAAATGATATGCAATATCAGATGCAAAATAAGTGGTTTCGCCATTCGAACGCGCAATCACACGATCTGAATCATCGCCAAATTGGGTCGATTTGAATAATAATTGTTCTGTGGGGACCCAATCTTCGTCTGCTTCGCCCAATGGTTTTGGCAATGTTCCCTTGTACAAAAGCCCTTGGGATTGCATATATTCTAATGTTTTTTCAACCTGTTTAGATTCAACCAATTCACGTTCAGATGTAAATACGTCAAATTCAATTCCTATTTTGCGTAAACTGTTCTTAATTAAAACCATCATCGCGGCAGAGGCTATCTTTTTGAAATATGGAACATATTCGCTTTCAGGTGCGTTCAGCCATTTGTCGCCATCTTTGTCTTTGATATCTTGCGCCACAGGAATTAAATAATCCCCAGGATATGCACCTTCGGGCAAAGATTCGCCGTCGTGTAACCCAAACAATTCTTGATAACGCCAGAACACAGAATGCGCCAAAACGTCAACCTGGTGACCATAATCGTTTATATAATATTCTTTTGTGACATCGTATCCGTTTTTCTTTAATAATCTGGCCAAAACGTCACCTAAGATTGCGCCTCTGGCATGACCAATATGCACAGGTCCTGTTGGATTCGCAGACAAAAATTCGACGTTGATTTTTTCGCCTTGACCCATGTCAGAATTGCCGTATTCTTGGGGGGCAACTAATATGTTCTTTACCAAATTTTCCCATAATTTGGCAGATACGTTCATATTTATAAAACCCGGTCCAGCAACAGAAACGTCAGTTATTTCCGAAATATCTTTGATATAAGGACAAAGCAAATTTGCAATTTCACGCGGGTTTTTCTTTAAATCCTTTGACAAAACCATGGCGACATTTGTAGAAAAATCACCAAAATCACGATTTTTAGGAACCTCTACAACAATATTATTCCAACTATCCGACCCTAAAACAGTTTGTAATTCAGGTACGGTTTGCAATTTGTCTTTTATTTTTTCAGAAATTAATTTGTATACGTTCATATTATTACCTTTAAAAAACTCTGTATCCCAGTTTAACATATATTTTGCACAATTCAAGTGGTAATCTGAGATTCACAAAGATTATAATACGCCGCTTTCCAGTATAGAAACCGTTTTGTTTAACGGGTCTATTTCTGTCAATACGCCGTACGGCAATATTATCTGTGGAACAGTATGCCCAAAGTCCATATTAGTGACAATCGGCATATCAGAACGACCACATTCGGCACAAACTTTGATAAGATATTCTTCAAATCTTGGGTAAATGGATAACCATTTATCGCGTTCTATTTCTTTGCCTGCTGAAAATTCGCCCCCAGGACGACCAAATAATATACCATTTAAATTTTCCAGTATACCCGTTGCTCCGAGATTGCGTAAGAAATCGCCAAATTGTTCTGGGGTGGCTCGTATTTCACTATCTTCAACAAATAAAATTGCACCTTTCCAGTCTTCCATTGTTGGCCATATTCTTGTTCCGTTGGTCATGGCTAATAATTCCATGCAACCACCAAGCAAGCGACCTTGAACCGGTTTTTTGCCTTGGATAAAATGCCATCCGTCTGTTTTTGTTCTTTTTCTTAATACATCGTTTTTGTCATCCCAATAGACTTTATCTACTATGTATTCATCAGATTGTGGCAATATCCCAATCGGCGAATTATCAAACAAAGTCTTTTTAGTATTTTCAACCATGATTTTTGGAATACCACAGTTTTCGCCATACCCAAACATCAAACTTGCACTGTAAAAAGATGAAACGCCCGCATGAAAGAACATCAAATGGTTTGCCGTTGTATCAGACATTCCTAAGAATATTTTTGGATTATTTCTGATAATTTCAAAATGTTCATCTGTCATATGCCGCAATAAACGCACAGTATCATCGCCACCGATATTTGTAAGGATTGCTTTAATGGACGGGTCTTTGACCGCCATCATTAAATCATCTAAGCGCAATTGTGGATTGTTGTATAATTCATCAGTTTTTAATGAATTCGGCATTTCAACAATTTTGACCCCAAATGTTTCTTCAAATTGTTTTTTCCCATATTCATAACGCCCTGGTATTTTGCCGGCCATACTGGAAGATAAAGATACTGTTGCGACCAGGTCGCCGGTTTTCAATCTGTTTGGTTTGATAAGTTGTTTCATGGCCTTTCTCTTTGTTTCAAATGCAGTGTAGCAAATAAAAACAAAATATGCAACTTTTGACCATAAAACAGAAATAGGGGGCGTATCAATTAAAGAAACGCCCATTTGTGCGTTCTTTTAACGACTTTTATAAAATTCTTTCAACATTTTGTTCATTTCTGGGCCACCGTGTCCAAGTGCAGGGACAATATGCAAATTTGATTTTGGCAAAGCATTATGTAATTCCCAGGCTTGTTCAAAGGGACAACACATATCCAATCTGTTATGGAATATTTCGGTTGGAATATGTTTTATCATATCTGAATTTTTTATAAGGTAATTATCGCTCATAAAAAAGTGGTTGATAACCATATGCGTATAAATTTTTAAAGATTTTAATTTTTTCTCATAATCTTCTTCGGTTTCGGGCAATTTAAATTCAGGTGTTTTTGAACCAACAATGCCCTCTAACGAGCCATAGTATTTAACTGCATCTCGTTCGTTATTTTTATCGCCAGAAAATAGTTCTTTGGCAAAGTAATCTGATATTTTTTGATTACCGGCCTTGGTTTTTAATTCTGATATAAAATCAGGATAAAAACGTGCTGCATCACATTCTTCCCATTGTTGAACGTCGTGTTCGCGTCCCAAAAAGATAGAGCCAAGCCAAATATTAGACACTAATTCAGGATATTTTTCTGCAAACAATATTGCTAACAAAGATCCATAAGAACCGCCATTAGAAACAACTTTGCCAGATATATTCAAAAATTCTAACAATCGTTTAGCATCGTTGACAGCATCCAAAGGTGTATTTTTATAAAGCAAATCTTTGAACTTTGATTTTCCACATCCGCGTTGATCAAACAAAATTATGTAATATTTTTTTAAATCATAATTCAATGTGTGTTTAAATTTCGAACTGCCCCCAGGACCACCGTGAAAAAACAAAACGATTTCACCTTTTGGGTTGCCATAAGTATGATAATAAATTTCGTGCCCATCAACCTCAGGTAACCAACCAGAAGATACGGGTCTTTTATTTTTATTCCAAAACCATAACATAGTGAAACCTCTTGTTTTTTAGCAATATAACAAATAATACAGTTAAATCAAGAATTATAAAAACAAAACGCCCAACGGGGCGTTTAATCTTTGTGGCGGAGACGAAGGGATTGATTTCGCTTCGCTACATTCCCCCTTGGCTCATTCGCTAACGCTCACCGGCATACTTCCGTCTGCCTTTCGCCTGCGGGTCGAAGCCTTTCTTCGGGTTCGAATCTACATCAACCACACAATAAAAAATACCGCACACGGCGGTATTTTCTATTGTGGCGGAGACGAAGGGATTCGAACCCTTGATACCCTTGCGAGTATACCACATTTCCAATGTGGCGCACTAGACCAACTATGCGACGTCTCCAATTCTCTATTTATTCTTCGTCTTCATCTTCATCAGGCGTGTCGTCGCCGGCATCTTCAATGCCATCAGTTGTGTCTGCAACCAACGTGTTTTCCAATTCTGCGTCAATTTCGCGCAATAATGGATCTTCGCTAGCGATTTCCAAGGACGCGTCTTCATCAGATACGGCAGGTGTATCCTTATAAGATTCAACAAATTCATGGCGAACATCATCAACGTTTAATTTGCCACTGGCGATTTCGCGTAATGCAACAACCGTCAATTTGTCGTTGTTTTTATCTACGACGGCTTCTGCGCCACCGTTTAAATCACGAACGCGCTGAGATGCCAGCATTCCCAATTCATAGCGGCTTTCTACAAATGGTAAAGTATCAGAATTTGTCACACGTGCCATAATAAAATCCTTTGTTGAAATAATTTTTATCCACGATATAATGCCCTATGAAGTGTAAAAAATCAAGAAAAAAATGAACATAAAAACATTATCTTTTGGTTGCAGACTAAATGCATTGGAATCTGAAAAAATTGCGAAAAAACTATCAGATGTCATTGATACTGCGATTTTAGTCAATACTTGTTCTGTCACAGGCGAAGCAGAACGCCAATCGGCTCAAACTGTGCGCAAATTGTCGCGGGAAAACCCAAATGTTTTGATTTTTGTGACGGGGTGTGGGGCAACGCGAAATCCTGAACTTTTTTCTAAAATTCCGCATGTTTTTGTCATAGATAATGCCGACAAGATGGATGTTCAAAAATACATAGACGCAATAAAAAGCACGGATTTTAATGTTTCTTGTTCAGCCATAGATGTTTTCAAAAATGCTGAAACGCCATTGTCTAAACAATTTATTCAGGTGCAAAATGGCTGTAATCATGATTGTACGTATTGTGTGACGCGTCTTTTGCGGGGACCGTGTGTATCTTTCCCGTATGTTGATATATTGCAAGATGCACAAAACGCGGTTAAAAACGGATTTTATGAAATTGTTTTAACTGGGGTTGATACCGCCAGTTATGTTCGGGTTGAAAATAATAAGCCGTTTCTGTTGTCTGATGTTTGTGCCTCTCTTTTAAAAGATGTACCCGAAATTCAACGTTTGCGGCTTTCGTCCATAGATCCTGCGTCCCCGGAAGTGCCTAAAATCATAGATTTGATGAAACAAAATACCAGATTTATGCCGCATTTGCATTTGTCTATGCAGTCTGGTTCTGATGCGATTTTAAAACTTATGCGCCGCCGCCATAATGCGCAAAGATTGCGTGAAATTATAGAAATGGCTGGCGGTCAAATTTCGTTTAGTGCAGATATTATTTGTGGATTTCCCGGTGAATCCGAAGAATTATTCAATGAAACGGCTGATTTGATACGTGAATTAAAATTGATACATGTTCATGCGTTTCCGTTTTCGCCACGTCCAAATACTGTGGCTGCAAATATGCCAAATTTTGTTCCACGAAATATTGCAAAACAACGTGTCAAAATTATCACAGATATTGCAGAAAAAAATCGCATCGAATTTATGCGAAAACAAATTGGAAAAATTGTTTCTGTGTTGGTCGAAGAAAAAAATATCGGTCGTACCCCAGATGATATTGATGTCAAAATAGGCGGCAAAATTATCCAAAATAAAACGATTTGTGATGTCGAAATTACCGGTATAGAAAATGGTATTTTTGCCGGTAAATTTTGCAAATAAAACAAAATATAATAATTAAAAAAATCAACTAGTGTTAATAAACTATTATATGTTTATAATAAAAAACTTTAATAATATAATATGGTGCATTTTTATGCGTTTTTACCGGCAACGATACCGCTGCTGAATGCCCATTGTAAATTAAATCCACCTAAATCGCCGGTGATATCTAACACTTCGCCTGTAAAAAATAAACCGTGACAAATTTTAGATTCCATAGTTTTGGAAGATATGTCATTTGTATCAATTCCGCCCATAGTAATTTCGGCAGATTGCATCCCAATTTTTTGTGCATCTGTAATTTCAAAATGTTCTATTGTGTCGGCGATATTTTTTAATTCTGAATCTTTGCAATCAGCAATATTACGATTGTCATTATTCGTGAAAAATCGTGCTAATTTATTCGGCAAAAATTCCCCTAGAATATTGGCGATGTTTTTTCGTCCATTTGTTTGTTTTGCATTGTGTAATTTTTCGAACACATTTATATGGGGGGTAAAATTAATAACGATTTTTGATATATCTGACAAAGTCGCCCTGTAAATTGCCGGTCCGCCAAGACCAAAATGAGTGAATAACAAATCGTCCCAGATTTTACGTTTGTTCAAAATAATTTCTGCTTTTGTTGAAATGCCCGCCAATTCTGGGGTAAAACATTTTGTTTTAATTGCACATAATGCGACGGACACTGGAATAATTTTGTGTCCAAATTTTTTAGCAATAATATGTCCAAGGTTTGATACACCTAAATGGGGGTATGACAGCCCACCGGTTGCGACAATCAGTGAATCAGATGTAAATTGACCGTTATTTGTTTTTGTAACAAAGATATCGTTTTCTTTGTAGACATCTGTGACGGCAAAGTTGTATTTAATTTCTGTGTTGCCAATGTCTTTTATCAAAGCGTCAATAATTTTGTCGGCACCATCTGCACAGAAATATCGTCCTGATTCTTTTTCGACATATTTTATACCGTGAGCCTTTACCCAATTCAATGTATCGTTTGGCGAAAATTGAGCCAATGCAGACCTTACAAAATCCGGATTTTGCCCGAAATAGTGTGTATAGTTTGCGTTTGTGTTTGTAAAATTACAATTGCCACCCCCGGAAATCGCGACTTTGCGTGCTGGGTTTGCACCCATATCCAAAACCAAGATACTTTTCTTGCGTTTGTGTAATTCTGCGGCGGCTTTTAATCCGGACGCCCCGGCGCCAATAATAATTGTGTCATACTGTTTCATACAAATAATCGTATCGCAACGATAAAAAATAGCAATAAAAAAACCGTCAGCGACGGCTTTTTTCACAATCATATCTCTTGTTCAGAGACTGATGGTGGGTTAGGTAGGACTCGAACCCACGACCAAAGCGTTATGAGCGCTCCGCTCTAACCAACTGAGCTACTAACCCACAGCAGGAACAATTATACATATATTTTTCCAGACTGCAAGTTAAAAATTTTGATATCAAACAATAATATACAAAACCAAAGCAGGGTGCGTATCAGCACATATATTTAGATTCTAATAACAAAAAAGCGGCCGAATAATTCGGTTGTTTTTTAATAATTTTGTTCGTCTGGGCGTCTTGCTTTTTGTTTCGGTTTATGGCATATTGTGCTTATGCCTGAATTAGCGCCGATTTTAAATGCAAATCAAATGGAAGCGTTTAATACCATTGAACGGACGTATTCGAATATTTTAATTTTGGGGCAGGCAGGAACTGGAAAGTCTACATTTGTAAATTATCTTAAATCTGCGTCAGCCAAACGGATTGTGTGTGCGTGTCCAACGGCTGTGTCTGCGCTGAACATAGGTGGTCAAACAATTCATTCGCTGTTTCAAATTCAGCCGCGTGATTTCATTTTTCCAGAAATGTTAAAATTAAAGGCCAAACCCAGAAATATATTAAATGCCACTGATATTCTGGTCATAGATGAAATTTCTATGGTTGCGCCGGATTTATTAGATGCAATTGATATATTGGCGCGTGCTGCACGGCATAATAATGCGCCGTTCGGAGGCATTCAAGTTGTAGCCATTGGGGATCTGTTTCAATTGCCGCCGGTTATAACAGCGGATGCGGCCGAATATTACGCGGGCGCCTATGAACATGAAAATGCTTACTTTTTTGATGCCAATGTGTATAAACGTGCGAATTTTATTAAATACGATTTTGATACTGTATACCGTCAAAATGATACAGATTTATTGGATAATCTGATTAAATTACGGCATAATGATGTGTCTGCCCTAGATTTTTTCAATCGTTGTATTATTAACGATGCCAATGCACGTAAAAACGCGGTTATTATCACGCCGTTTCGTGCGGTGGCAGAAAGAATTAACGCAGACAGATTAAATCAAATTGATGCGCCTTTGGTTGAATACAATGGTGTTTTAGAGGGTGCATTCAATGCGAATGATGTGCCGGCGCCAATGAATTTGAAATTAAAGCAAGGCGCATTGGTAATGTTTGTTAAAAATGGGGACAAATGGCACAACGGTTCAATCGGTATAGTTGAAAATCTGGGGGTGCGCGAAATCATTGTGCGGCTTTTAGATGATAATAAAAACGATTTAGTGGTTGTAAAACCCGAAAAGTGGGCAAAAATAGAATATTCACGTGATGAAAATGACCGAATCCAAGAAAACGAGATAGGTTCTTACAAACAGTTTCCATTAATGTTGGGCTATGCGATGACCATACACAAAGCCCAAGGTAAAACGTTAAACAAAGTTATTTTAGATATTTCGCGCGGTGCGTTTGCACATGGACAAACATATGTTGCTTTGTCACGGACACGTCATGCAGCCGATATACATTTAGTTAAGCCGTTATCAAAAAAAGATGTGATTTTTGATTCGCGAGTTTTGGGTTTTGTTAATAAATAATTTAATCTGTTTTTATATAAATTATAAATCTTTGGACATTAAAATTGCGTCCACGCCATCATAATATTTTGGACGGATTCCGACGGGTTTAAATCCGCAATTTTCATACAATTTTTTTCCAGCATCATTGTTTGAAGCTACTTCTAAGAATATTTTTTTAACACCTTGATTTTTAATGGTATTTTCTATAATGCCAATCATTGCAGTTGCTATACCATTTCGGCGCATTTCGGGGTTGACACCAATGGTTATAATCTCTGCTTCATCGGCGGCAATTCGATATACTATGAATCCATTTTCAGACATAATAATTTCGCAGCCAGATTTTTTTAAATCACAAAAATCATCTGCTGACCAAGGCTTGTCCGGAAAACATTTTTGATGAAGATCTGATAATTTTTGGAACATTATTTTTCGGCATAACTTGGTCGCAAATACATCGGCACAGCAGGCTGTAAATCACCGCTTTTAATTTTGTTTTCAACAATCGCAACGGCATTTTTTAAATCAAATGGTTTATGTCCGACGGTTTGCGGACATTTCATTTGTTCTGTTTCGACTTCGTCTATTGTCATAGTGCACGGTTCGTGCATTTTTGATGCGACAAAGAAATCCCCACGCCCAGAATCAATTGCAACAAACGCATCAGGGGTATCATGTAAATATAATTCAAATGCATTGACCGGAACGACCGGAATTCCCAGACCGATTCCTAACCCTTTGGCATATGCGATTCCCATGCGAATTCCGGTAAAACTGCCTGGGCCTACAACAACGCCTATCGCGGTCAAATCGGACATATTAACATTATTTTTGTGCAAGAAATCCATTACCGCTGTCGGCAGGGCGGTTGACTGTTTCTCGGCTTCGATTTTTGTGTATTCGTCACCCAAGACTAATTCAATTCCGCCTCCAGAAGTGTTTATGACCAATATATTATTTGTTTCCATCGCTTATAATCCTTTTTATGCACGTGCGCTGAATCCGATTTTGCTGGATAATCCTGCGCTTTTGTGCATTGCTAATAAATCGTCTATTTTTTTGATAGTGAATTTTGTTTTGACGTCTTCGCCATCATTTTCTAATAAACTGCGACGTAACAGTGCAGATATTTCGCGTTGTAATTCACGAACGCCTTGTTCAGAGGTATATTGGCGAATGATATGTAAAATTGCATCATCAGAAATAATAATGTTATTTCTATCCCATCCAGTATCATTTGCAGCGCGCTGTAATAAATGTTCGCGTGCGATTTGCAGTTTTTCTTGTTCCGTATATCCCGGAATTTCAATGATTTCCATACGGTCTTTCAATGCAGACGACATATTCAATGAATTAGACGTCGCGATAAACAAAACATTAGATAAATCAAAATCAACCTCTAGATAATGGTCGCGGAAAGATTTGTTTTGTTCTGGATCCAATATTTCCAACAAAGCAGATTCAGGATCCCCGCGCCAATCGTGTCCCAATTTATCAATTTCATCCAAAACGATGACAGGGTTATTTGTTTTGCAACGTTTTAATGCATCCATAATACGCCCACATTGTGCGCCAATATATGTTTTTCGATGTCCACGAAAATGCGCTTCATCAGAAATGCCGCCCAACGAAATGCGACAATATTTACGAGATAACGCATTCGCAATTGATTTGCATAACGATGTCTTTCCGACCCCAGGCGCCCCGACAAAACATAAAATGCTGCCATGGTTTTTGCCTGTTTTTTTCATAACGGCAATATGTTCCAAAATTCTCTCTTTGACCGGCAACATTCCAGAATGTTCGCTGTCCAATGTTTTTCTGGCTTGGGCTAAATCTATGGGGGCATTGTCAGATTTGTCCCACGGCATAGCCAACAATTCATCAATATACGTTTTTAATAAGCCACCTTCTTGGGACATAGGTGACATAGCGCGCATACGTTTGAATTCTGACATTGCTTTTTCTTTTGCTTCGTCAGGCATTGCAGATTTCTCAATTTGTTTGCGAATATTGCTAGTGCTGGTCTCTTCGTCATCAATTTCGCCCATTTCTTTTTGAATAGCGCGCAATTTTTCTTGTAATATAGCCTGTCTCTGACCGTTTTCCATTTGGTTTTGTACACGGCGATTAATGCTGGATTCTATTTTTTCAGTTTCTATGACCAACATAATTTGTTCCAACAGAGCCATTAATTTTTCGCGCCATGTTTTCATTTTTAAGATATCAACAGCAATATCTGTATCAATATCCGCCATTTGAATCACAGCATCAACAAATGCAGAAATAGGGTAATTTTGAATAATTGCATTCAATTTTTCCATTTTGAATTTGTGTCGATTTGATAAAGCCTGCATAGATTCTGCGATTTTATCGCGCAACGCAATTGTCTGTTCAAAACCAGAATCATCTAGCATTTCAACATTTGTTGTGTTCGCAAAAAACAATCCTTTGTCCATGGTAATGTCTGACAATTCAACAACATCAGTTGTCCGAATAATCGCGTGTATTGCGCCATCCGGCATATGCAAAGCCTGGACAATATCACCGATTGTTCCTGTTGTAAAAATATCATCAGGCGTTGATGGATAACCCCATGTATGTTGCGGGCATAAAACAATTCTTTGATTATTATTAGTCGCCGCCTCTATACACGCAATAGATAACGGATTATCAACATACACCGGCACAGCCAGCCCCGGATGTACAACCAATTCACGAACAGGTAAAATATATTCTTTCATAGCAGGTTAAATATAGAACATTTTAATAACTTTTCAAGTTATAAAAAAATCCCCGACAGGCATCGGGGAAATCTAAAGATTTTTATAACGTCTTTTTAACGGCGACGAAAACCACCGCCAAATTGTTGAGCATTATTGCTGGATCTTTTTGATAAATAGCGCGCCGCAATCAAAACCAACCATTCAACAGCCAACAATGCCAAACCGATAACTTGTTCTTGGCAATTTTTCAAAGATGTCAAAACATAGACAAATTGAGCAATGTATGAGATATATAAAACGCCAAAGACGCCAGTAAAGAATATTTTTTTAATTTTTCCAAACATTTTTTATCCTCTTTTATTATAAATTACTAAATCGGGTTTCTGGTGCCAGGTACCCGACGAACCCCGCAAAAGCTAAAACGAAATACATCAACAATCGCCAACGTATTTCAAAGCCATTTTTAGGCAGCCATTGCAATGCGAACATTGTCGTTCGCAGCGATTCTATCGCCATTCAGTTTTTATTTAGCAAATAACGATGCAACCCGGATTCAATCAATTTGCCTTTATTTCGCCTGTCGAAACTATGTCAGCCCCATAAAATATAAACATATGGTGGAGCTGTGGGGTACCGCCCCCCAGTCCAAAACGACTATTCCGCAATGAATTCAGAATCATCACCACTTGCGTGGCAAAACATATTATAAATATTCGGACTGGAAATTGCAAGTTTTTAAGTTATAATGAAAATAATATACAGAAAACAAGGATAAAAAATGAAGTTCTTGGACAAGGCAAAAATTTATATCAAAGCAGGCGATGGTGGCAATGGCGCCGCGTCGTTCAGACGCGAAAAGTATATTGAATTTGGTGGCCCAAATGGTGGCGATGGTGGCCGTGGTGGTGATGTCGTTTTTCGTGCCGTGCCAAACGTGAACACATTAATAGATTATCGGTTCAAAACAAAATTTATGGCCCAACGTGGTCAAAACGGTATGGGTAAAATGCGGACTGGATATTCTGGGGAAACATTATATCTGCCTGTGCCAACAGGGACGGTTATTTTATCTGAAAATGAAGAGATAGAATACGCAGATTTGAATGCCGATGGTATGGAATATTTGGCGGTTCGCGGTGGAAACGGCGGTTGGGGCAATTTGCATTTCAAAAGCCCGACTAATCGTGCCCCACGTCAGGCAAATGATGGGTTGCCAGGCGAAGAAAGAACGGTTGTTTTGCGCCTTAAACTGATTGCAGATATTGGTTTGGTTGGATTTCCAAATGCTGGTAAATCGACTTTGTTATCGGCGGTGACATCTGCGCGACCAAAGATTGCTAATTATGCGTTTACAACATTGAATCCACAATTGGGGGTAATGTATGCGCATAATCGTGAATTTGTAATGGTTGATTTGCCTGGGTTAATCGAAGGTGCCCACGAAGGTGTCGGTCTGGGTGACCGGTTTCTTGGTCATGCGGAACGTACCAAATTAATATTGCATGTGATTGATGGTTCTGAAAATGATTTGTATGAACGTTACCGTGCAATTCGTCATGAAATGGATTCGTACGGTGGCGGATTATTAGATAAACCAGAAATTGTTGTTATAAACAAGATTGATACTATATCGTCTGACGAATTAAATGACAAGGTTGCTGAATTCAAAAAATCGTTTGGGCGCAAAAAGAAGCCTGAGATTGTCTCAATCAGTGCGGCGGGTCAAATCGGCATAGGGGATTTAATATCAACAATTGAAAAAACATTTACCAAGATTGAAAAATGACCGGAATTATACTGGAAACCGTTAAACGCAAATTGGATTACATGAACAAGTCTAAAAAACTTGATTTATTAAACGGCATTTTGAATCGTTTAGGCGAAGAAAAATATCGACCACATCATGGCGATGCGATTGTTAACCCTTATTCTGAATTTAAAACTGTTGCTGAAAAACGTGCGGCGTATAACAGCGCGCTTGATAACAATGCCCGCGTTTTGGTTGGTTTTGACGAATTTGTTCCGTTGGGATTGTCGGGAACTGCATTTAATGATGTCGAATATGTTGCAGGTTTGTGGCGAAAACAGTCTGTATTTTCACACAACACAATACGCGTCCAAGACAAAGAATTTGTTTTACTGGACAAATTAAACCGCCAAGAACATACCGGTTTTGATTTTTATAACGCGGCATCTGTTTGTTGGGACGGAATGGGACGAACATGTGATTTTAAGCCCAGTTATGTTCTTGCAACACGCGATACAATTCGGGGCAGATTTTATGCATATGGATGTTCGGTGCTTGATGGAACTTCTGGTGCGATATCTCGTTCACGTGCGCATCTTACATGCAAACTTTTTGATGCATTCCAAGATGTCTTTGAAAATGCAGCGCAAATAACAACTGGGACCAGTATGTCCGCGCCAGAATATAAATCTGGCAAATGGGTTGATAAATATAATATTTCGCACGAAACGATTTATATCCAAGATAAAAAAGATAAAAGATTAGATAAAGAATTTGTTTTACTAAACAAATTAAACCGCCAAGAACACACTGGTTTTGAATTTTATACTGCAGATACGGTCAATTGGCTTGAAAACAAATCAACCGATAAAATTACGCCCAGTTATATTGTTGCAAAACGTGAAACAAATCGTGGAACATTTTATGCGTATGGATGTTTATTGACCGAAGGCACGACCAACGCCATTGCACGCGCCCGCGCGCATCTTACGTGTAAACTTTTTGATGTATTCCAAGATGTGTTTGAATCGGCGATGCAAAAATAAAATAACTTTGATTTTTATATGATATTCTGCTAGAATTCACACGTGAATAAAGATAAAACACAAAGGAGACAACATGGTATCTTTAAAAGGAACTCAAACTGAAAAGAATTTATTAATCGCATTTGCTGGTGAATCTCAGGCGCGCAATCGCTATACTTTTTTCGCATCTCAGGCAAAAAAAGACGGCTATGAAGCAATTGCCAAGATTTTTGAAGAAACTGCTGCTCAAGAAAAAGAACACGCAGAACGCTTGTTTAAATATCTTGAAGGTGGCAGTGTTGAAATAACTGCGGCTTTTCCTGCTGGCAAAATAGGCGATACATTGGATAATTTGAAGGCGGCGGCATACGGTGAACACGAAGAAAACACCGATATGTATCCAAAATTTGCACAAATTGCTGCCCAGGAAGGTTTCACTGCAATCGCAGATGTATTAAAAAACATTGGTTATGCAGAACGTTATCACGAATCTCGTTTTCGTGCGTTGGCGGAAGCAATCGAAAATGGCACAATATTCAAATCTGATAAAATTGTGATGTGGCGTTGCACAAATTGTGGTAATTGGCACATTGGAACAGAGGCACCAAAGGTATGTCCTGCGTGTTTGCATTCCCAGGGTTATTTCATCAGCGAAGGTATCATTTCTCGCTGTGACACAAACGAAGGTTTCTGTGAATACACAACCAAAGATTAATATGTCTAAAATAATAAATAAAAAACACCGCATTTGCGGTGTTTTTTTATACATAAAAACAAATTAATTTTGTCTTTGCTTTGAACGTATTTCTTCTTCGCGTACTAAAAACGAAAAGAAATTGTCAAGCAATGGTGCGGGACATGGTAATATACCGTTTCTATGCATTGCTGCACGTATACCCATAACAATACGAAAATTTGGTTTTGTTTGTTTTACGTTATATTCGTATCTTAAATCTAATTCATCATAATCAGTCACTATATTTGTATCTTTCACCCAGAAAAAATGTTCTGGATCAGCCAAAAAATGTCCAGGTGTGACAAGGCGATAATTACGTTTATCTGCATTGTATGTCCATATTGAATTGCGAGTATCTGCTGGATGCCCCAAGACTTCAACCTGAAAATTTCCCAATAATTTTGCGTTATATTCTTCAAACGCATACCAAGTCCCCACACGAAAAGTTCCTGGTAATAAACTTGGACGAATTTGCATCGCGCGTGTATATGCCAATATGTTTCCATTTTTATCAGCCAACGCGCGCAGAAATCCGCAATTAAAATCAGGAAAACCACTAAAATATTTTTCGTTTGGATTCATCGCTGGTTTTGTAATTTTTCTTCTAGGGACAGTTAAAATATGTTTCCCGGTATAAATGAAATTATCTTTATTATTTGGGTCTGGTTCAACAAATTCTGCATACATACGTTTGCGAATTTCAAAGTCTGCATCCGCCTTTTGTTTCTTTATTTGATCAGGTGTCATAATTTTTCGCCTTTGATTTGTTATGCAACAAGCATACAACAATTACCCTGTTTGTCAAGATTTTGTGGGGTTATTTATCTTTTTTGATTTCCAATTCGTCCAAGACTTCATTTAATTTGCGCAACGAACTGTTTTGACATCCGCGCCCGCGCCACGATAATATTTCTGTGCCAGTTTTGCGGTCTGATATAGCCAAATTAAAATTCCACCACCAAAAACCGTTAAACATGCACCAGACGGGACGCAACATTTCAGGGCGCTCTTTGATAATAATTGAATAGCGAATATTGTTTGATTGAGAATATATTTCTGCGTCACTTGAATCACGTTCTATAACTGATTTCAATTTGCCTACATGGGTTTTGTATCCGCGTTCGTCCATAACTTGTTTGATTGAACGTTGCATAGAATACCCACCGCGTGGCGTGTAAATCATCGCGTTTTTATCCAAAGTGCCAGGTTTCAAATAAATACTGTTGCAACCCGTCAAACATAGTCCCAATAAAACGAAAACAATTAAACGCATTTTGTGTGAATCTATTCCTTTGCTTTGTTTGATTTTATACCAATATATTTTTGCAAATCAAGTATAAAAAACCGCCCAAACGGGCGGTCAAAATAAATCAGGTTTATTTTAGATGCTGTCAGAATTGACCCATTTACCAGCCTTAATCAAACCTGGGGCCATACCTTTGTCTGAACGTAATGCATCAATTATACGACGTGCAGTTGGTGCGTCCAAATCGACAAAGCGCACTTTGTACATATCGCCTTCCTGAACCACGGTTGCATTTCCGTATTGTGCCAATTCTTTTGCCAATGCATTTGCATTATCTTCACTATACACAGCGGCAACCTGGACACTATAATCACCCTTAGCAACCACAGGTGCAACAGGCTGTGCTGCAACTGGTTCTTCTACTGGTTTTGGTTCTGGTGCAACCTCTGGAGCATTTTCAACTATGCCTAATGTAGCATTTTTTACAGCAATCGATTGTGGTGCCAAAACTTGAACCTGGGCCTTGGTCTGATTTGTCAAACCAATTTGTTGTGCCGCAGCCGCAGACAAATCCATAATGCGGGTGTTTACACGTGGACCACGATTGTTCACACGAACAACAACGGCATTACCGTTATCCAAATTAGTCACTTTCACAATGGATGGCAATGGCAAAGTTTTGCTGGTTGCAACCAACTGATGTGAATCCATTGTTTCGCCGTTAATAGTTTTTGAACCGTCTAATTCCACAGGGATAATTCCAACCATACCAATTTGATTGTATGTTAAATCTTCGCCTGGGACATATTGAACATCTTCGACTTTATATGGTGTCCCGATGAAATAACGTGGTGCCGCCGCCATCAAATATGCATCATTATTCAGATTGTTTTCAGCAGGTGCCAGTTGTTCTTCGCCAAAACCATCATAACCATACGAAGAAGTATTGTTTGTTCCCGTTTCCATACATCCGGCAACCAAAGCGGACAATACCGCCAATGATATAATTTTTTTCATATTCTCACTCCTTTTTACGGGCCCAGTCCCGTTATATTATATTAATATAATATCACAAACCAATCACAGTTGCAAACTTTATTTTACAACACGTCTGTCGATAATATATGCGGCTGGCAAATACAGAACGGCGAAACCACAAATAGCCGCACATAACATCCAAATACTGTTTATATTTAACATTGATAACGCCAAACCCAAAAGCCCAGAAATACCACAAAATACGAACATAGATACAAATGTTCTTTTGTCCGTTTTGATTAATTGACGTTTGTGACATACACGCCGCAATAAATAATTTTTGACATAACCACTGATTACCACACCCACAGGAATAGACAGATAACCAATAAATGGGAACAGGGCTAAATAAATGACCGATGCAACCCCCAAAGATATAATGCTGGTTCGCACAGGCGTATTTACATCTTGGGACGCGTATAATGTTTTACTGTAAATCTGGCTTATTAACATTGCAGGTAATACCAAACATTGAATTTTGATTGCTAACGCAACGGCATGTGTAGATTCAGGTGTCCATGCCCCGTATTGAAACAAAAATCTTATAATTGGTTCTGCTAATACAAACAGACCAACCACACATGGAATAATCAGCATCATAGAACGCCGCAAAGACGAATTTTGTTGAATATAAACACTGCGCATATTTTTATCAGCCAATGCATTTGATATAGATGACATTAATACTGTCCCAACCGCCAAACCAATCATTGCGAATGGCAACTGAACAATTCTGTCTGAATAATAAAGCCATGACACCGCACCACTTTCAAAACTGGCGACCAATGTACCAACGATTATGCTGATTTGATAAAATCCAGATCCAACCAAACTGACACAGAATCTTTTGAACATACTTTTGATTTGGCTGTTCCAATGCGGGATTATTAATCGCAACCCGAAATGTTTGCTGCGAATTCGTTGCCACAGAACGCCAAATTGAATAATTCCCGACAAAACCACTGTTCCCGCCATTACATACAATATTATGCCACTGCCATACCAAATTGACGCAACCAAAGCCATAATCAACATTATGTTCAACATAACTGGCATAAATGCAGCCAACAAAAACCGAGAATGAGCATTTAACACAGCCGACAAAAACGCCGCGCCACATATGAAAATAACATAGAAAAACATTATTCGCGCAATTATCACTGTTAATTGCATTTTTCCAGGATCTTCTGCAAAACCGGGTGCCATTCCCCATATAACCAGCGGCATAAATATTTCAAATAATATTGTTAATCCCAATAAAATAACCATTAACCACGAAAATACATTTTTTGCAAAATGTTCGTCCTTTTTCATATCGGTGTACATAGGAATAAATATCGCGGACAAGGCGCCTTCGCCCAATAAATCGCGGAATAAATTAGGCAATTTGAATGCGGCTAAAAATATATCAGACAATCGCCCAGCGCCTAAAAATCGTGCGATTAACATATCACGTAAAAATCCGAATATGCGACTGATTCCTGTCATAACGCCAACACCAAATATATTTCTGCCCAATTTCATGATAAAACCTATTTTTTGCTTTTATTTTTCTTTGGTTATCATTATACTGCGTTTGAACAAGGAATTTCAAGTATGAAAAAAATCATTTTATTATTTGGATTATGTGGATTGTTATGTGCGTGTGGTGGCGGTGAAGAGATCACGTCTGAACGTCCATTACAAGATATATACCAGGAAGCATACAAAGAATTTAACAAAAAAAATTATGAAACGGCTGCTGATTTGTTTCAAACTGCAGAATCACAATATCCGTCAAATCCGTGGGCTGCAGATGCGCTGGTTATGATGGCTTATTCGCGGTATATGGATGGTGATTTTCCTGGGGCTATATTAGTAATTGATCGCTATATGCGTTTTCATCCTGGACACCGTGATGTTCCATATATGATGTATTTGCGTGGTATGAATTATTATAAACAGGTCAGTGACGTTCGTCGTGATCCTGAAATGTCGGTTTATGCGTTGCAATCGTTTAAGCAACTGGTGGACAGATTCCCTGATTCAGAATATGCCAAAAACGCGAAAAACAAGATATTAATTTTGCAAAACTATATTGCTGGCAAAGTGATGTATTCTGCGCGTAATGATATGCAAACCAAAAATTGGCCATCGGCTATAACCCGGTTGCAGTCTATTATCACAACGGCTCAAGAAACCGTTATGACCCCCGAAGCGTTATTTCGGCTAACAGAATGTTATGATGCGATTGGATTGCCTGAACAATCTGCGGGTTATGCAAATATGTTGCGTAAAAATTTCCCAGACAACGAATGGACAAAGAAATTGAAATAAAAAAAGCCACAAAATGTGGCTTTTTTGTTTATCACATTTGCAAATCCATAGATTTTGCTACTTCGATTGCTTTTATGGCCGCATCAATATGCTTTGGCTTGTCGGCGTTTGCCTTTTTGGTCGCTCTCTCTCACTCTGATACCTGCATGTTATAAGTAAAACGTGTGTTTTGCAAGATTTTTGTTTATTTTTGAAAATCGTGTGCTATGGTTAATATCATGAAAAAAGCATATTCTGGATTTATAGCAATCATTGGACCGACAAATGCCGGTAAATCAACATTGTTAAATCAAATTATGGGTCGCAAAGTTTCCATAGTTTCCCACAAAGTCCAAACCACACGAACACGTTTGCGTGCCGTTAAAATGGTTGGGGAAAAACAACTGATTTTTGTTGATACACCCGGTGTTTTTAAGCCAACTCGTCGTCTGGACAGGGCGATGGTGTCTGCGGCGTTATCTGCGATGGACGAAGCAGATGCGGTTTTATTATTGATTGATGCCCAAAAGGGTATAACCCAGACAGTTCGTGATTTAGTTGAAAAAATCAAAGACCGTCCAAATTTATTTGTCGCATTGAATAAAGTTGACGCAATTTCAAAACTTGATTTGTTACCAATGGTGTCTGAATTATCAAATATGGCAGATTTCAAGGAAATTTTTATGATTTCTGCGTTGAAAAATGATGGTATTGAACAAATGCTGAACGTATTGGCAAACGTGATGCCAGAATCTCCGTATTTATTTGATAAATCGGATGCGGTTGATGTTCCAGATATGTTGTATTTGGCCGAATTGACACGTGAAAAGATTTATAAATATATCCACCAAGAATTGCCATATCATATCAATGTTGTCACTGAAAAAGTAGAAACAGATAACGAAGGTGTCTTGGATATTTATCAAAAAATAGTTGTTCAAAACGATGCACATAAAAAAATAGTAATTGGTCGTGGTGGTGAACAATTAAAAAGAATTGGAACGGCGGCACGTCACGACATCCAAGATCAATGGGGTGTAAATGCGCGGTTGCATTTATTTGTGCGTGTCGAAGAAAATTGGGAAGAAACGGCAGAAAATTACACAGACCAGGGATTGGATTTCAAAAATTAAAAATGTATCATACGTCTGATTTTGATTTTGAATTGCCTTCGGAATTAATCGCGTCGCACCCACTGGAACGCCGCGATGCATCCAGAATGTTAGTAATTGATGGCAACAATGTTTATGATAAACATATTCGTGATTTTATAGAGTATCTGCGCCCCGGCGACGTTGTTGTTTTTAATAATTCGCGTGTAATCCCTGCAAGGTTTGAAGCAAATGGCCATGAAATAACACTTCACACATCGGTCACAGACAAAGATTGGTGGGGGCTGTGTAAAAAATTTAATAAAATTGAAATTGGTGATACATTGACCACGGTGGATGGCACAACAATAACTGTCAAAGACAAAGATGATGAAAGTGGGTTGTTGTTGCATTTTGATTGTGATAACGTTTTTGTAGTATTAGATAAAATCGGCAAAATGCCACTGCCACCATATATGAAACGTGACGAAGAAATTGCAGATCGTGAACGTTATCAAACGGTCTATGCGCAACCTTTGGGGTCAATGGCGGCGCCAACGGCGGGACTGCATTTTACTGATGAATTGATGTCAGAAATAGAACAAGCAGGTGCCAAAATTGTTAAAATTACATTGCATGTTGGTGCGGGGACGTGGATGCCAGTTAAAACAGAAAATCTGGATGAACATAAAATGCATTCTGAATGGTGTTGTATAACACCGGAACAAGCAGACATAATAAATAATGCCAAGCGCATAATTGCTGTGGGTACAACATCAATGCGTACATTGGAATCTGCACACCTGTTGGCAAAACAAAATAGTGTTGATGCGCGCGTTATGCCAATCTGTCAATCTACAAACATATTTATAACACCCGGATATAAATTTGGCGCAGTTGATGTATTATTAACTAATTTTCATTTGCCAAAATCAACATTATTTATGTTAGTGTCCGCGTTTGCAGGACTGAACGAAATGAAAATCGCGTATAAACATGCAGTGGATGAAAAATATCGCTTTTTCAGTTATGGCGATTGTTGTTTGTTATTCAAAAAGGAGTAAAAAATGAAGACTAAATTACCTTTACCAAAAGATTCTAAAACATTGCCGTGGACTGTTGATTTGGTGCGCGATTTGGGACAACCATTTGAAGATGCCAGATGTATGTATATAAATTTTTCTGGCTCAGATGTTAAATATATCAAAAACGTGATTCAGTCTGACAAAAGATATCGTTTATTATATAAACAGGGTTATACACTCGAAGACAAAGAAACATACGAGATATTGCAAAGATGCAATGCCGAAGTAGAATTTTTAACCCCATTTATGAACGATGCAAAATGCCCGCAATCGGTTAAAAACTTTCTTTATTGGTATATCGGATCAATGAATGGTTGGCTTAAAGAATTTTATAATCAATCACAATTTTCGCGTGAACAATTTTTGATGAACGCATGGATGGAAAAAGTCCGTCAAAATTAGTCTGATTTATTATCTTAGGGGGCAAATGTGTCGTTAAAATTTAATCTTATCACAACCGATGGAAATGCGCGCCGCGGATGTGTGCATACTGCACATGGGGATTTTCAAACACCTGCTTTTATGGCGGTTGGCACTGCGGCCACGGTAAAGGCATTAACTATGGATATGGTTGCCGCTACGGGAACCCAGGTTATATTGGGCAATACATATCATTTAATGATGCGCCCTGGTGGTGATTTAGTTGAAAAAATGGGTGGTTTGCATAAATTTAGTGGTTGGCATGGACCGATTTTAACCGATAGTGGCGGTTTTCAGGTTATGTCATTATCTAATCTGGTAAAAATGAAAGAAGAGGGCGTAGAATTTACTTCTCATATTGATGGTGGTATTAAACATTTCTTGCGCCCCGAAGATTCTGTGCATATTCAACACCAACTGGATTCAAATATTACCATGGTTTTGGATGAATGTTTGCATTTGCCAACTACGCGTGAACGTGCAGAAAAAAATGTAGATATGGTGACTCGTTGGGCGCGTCGCAGCAAAGAAGCCTTTGTTGACCGTGACGGATACGGCATTTTTGGTATTGTCCAAGGTGCAGATTATCCAGATTTACGAGAAAAATCCGCGCATGCATTGACTGAAATAGGTTTTGATGGGTATGCCATTGGTGGATTGGCGGTTGGTGAACCACAAAATGTTATGTTTGATATGATTGCAACCGTCACACCGCATTTGCCGACTGATAAACCGCGTTATTTGATGGGTGTTGGAACGCCGTTGGATATATTAGGGGCAGTTGAACGTGGTGTCGATATGTTCGATTGTGTTATGCCAACGCGTGCGGGTCGAACGGCACAGGCGTTTACACGGTATGGCACACTGAATATGCGCAATGCAAAATTTACAGACGATGAACGTCCGCTGGATGATAAATGTGGATGTCCTGCATGTAAATTATCGCGTGCATATATTCATCATCTGGTTAAATGTAACGAAATGTTAGGTGCTATGTTATTAACGCAACATAATTTATGGTTTTACCAAGATTTAATGCGCGATATTCGTGAATCCATAGAGCAGGGCCGATTCCAAGAATTCAAAAAAGAATTTATTGAAAAGTATACGGAAAATAAATAACATAATGTCGAAAGAGGGAAATAAAATGCCAAAAAAACAAATAGAAGTAATTGATATGCACGGGGCTAAGACCGTGGCCAAAAAAACGTCTGTTATTACATGGACTAAACGGGTGTTTTGGATTTCATCTGTGTTATGGATTGCGTTTGTTACATGGTTTCCATTATATGTCAAAAATACATATTCTCAGCCAATTAAGAAATCTATGGTTGTGTCAATGTTTTTTGATTTACAGCGCAACATTGCCGCCCAGTATGAAAAAATGTTGGCGGGAATCAAAGATGCAGTTAACCTGGAAAAACCTATTGGAATTGCGCTGGACAAAGTGAAAATCGCCGAAGGTGCCGTTGACAAAGTATCTAATACAACTTCTCAGGCAAAGAATACAACTGCCACAGTAAAATCTGAAACCAATAAAGTTTCAAAATTGTCTGGTTTGGCTAATAAATTCGGTGTAAAAACATCTGGCGTAGACAAGGCGGTTGCAAATGCAAACAAAGCAGTCGCAGTGGCAGATAAAAATATTGCCAAGGTTGATGCTACAACTGAATTGGTGAACAAAAAATTAGATTCTGTAAAATCAGAACTGGTTCGTGTGTCTCAGACTGAATTTGATAAAATGATAGACGACGCAATTAAAAAACAATTAGATAAAAATTCTGGGGGGTTGGGGACCACATTGTTAACAAATTACGGTGTAAAACATGTTTATCCGTGGCAACCATCCAGTTGGCCTGTTGCAACCAAAATTTATAATGATTTAGAAAAATCAGATATAAATGTAATCAAAGCCTTGACCAATACAGTTAACCAAAACTTTGATTTTGCAGCGTGGGCATTGGTAATAGTTTTTTGGGGAATTGGGTTATTAATATGGTTCTTGGTATTCAAAAAGGTAAAAATGTTTCTGACGCCATTTATTGTTTGTCCGCGTTGTGGTCATACTTTTTCAGACAAACGCACAGCAATGGGTTTAATGCGCGCTTTCCAACCATGGAAATGGTTTTAAATTAATTGTCACAGGAAAAAACGTCCTGTCGCGGGGCGTTTTTTTATTGACGTCAGGCAGACTTGATGTTATATTTCAAATCGTATAAAAATCTTAAAATAAAAGGCGAATATATGACAAAACAAAACTCAGAAGATGTGATGGCTCTGACAATTGCAGAACAATTCAAGAAAGAAGCCACTCAGTTAGCTCAACAAATTGAATATAGTTTGTATCACAGGGACGAAAGGTGTTAACACTGGGAATTCTACCACCGCCCGTTTGGGCGGTCGTTTTTTATTTGTATTTTTTGCTTGCAAAATGTATTTCGATATGTCAGAATACACTTCGCACGCGGGCGTAGCTCAGTTGGCTAGAGCGCAACCTTGCCAAGGTTGAGGTCGTGGGTTCGAGCCCCATTGCCCGCACCAAGTTTTTTAGATGTACGTCGCATCGTTCCATAGCAATGGGGCGAGAACCCGAAGGGTTGCGAGGCGAGCCGCAGGCGAAGTACATTGCCCGCACCAAGTTTTTTGGCTGCCCAGAATAATAAATAGAACGGAAAAATAATGAAATTTATTAAACGCATTTTGAATTAAACTGTGCGACCATTAACAAGATAACGGACGCACGGTTTTGTGCGTCCGTTTTTTTATTTAACGCGACAAAAAGGAAAAACAATGTCTGAAAATAATACTATATCTACCAATGAATTAGAGGCGCGCCTGCAAAAGGCTGAAAATATCCGTATTCGTGACGGGGTTGTTTGGAAAGATAAATATGAACGTTCGCACAAAATTAACCAAGCACGCGAATTGCCAGACGGAACACCTGTGAAATTATGCGGCCGCGTGACGGCTTTGCGTTGGCTGGGCAAATTGATGTTTGGTCGTATTTATGATATCGAAGGTGAAATTCAATTTTCTATGTCGCGCGAAGAAATAGGCGAAGATGATTATAAATTTATGAAATCAAACGTTGATATGGGGGATTTTATCGGCATTGACGGAGAGTTATATCATACGACCGCAGGTGAATTAACTGTGCGTGTTTCAAAATATACAATTCTGGCCAAAGCCTTGCGTCCTTTGCCTGAAAAATATCATGGGTTGACAGATATGGAAACGCGTTATCGCCAAAGATATTTAGATATTATTTCTAACCCAGAGGCGCGTAACGCATTATTGGGACGTTTCAAGATGACGCAAAATTTGCGTGATTTTATGAACAGACACGGATTTTTGGAAATAGAAACACCGATTATGCAAAATGTTGCATCTGGTGCGGCTGCAAAACCGTTTACAACACATCACAATGCGTTAAATGCTGATTTCCAATTACGTATTTCTCCTGAATTGTTCTTGAAAATGGCCATAGGCGCAGGATTTGACCGTGTATATGAAGTTGCCAAAGATTTCCGCAACGAAGGCATGGATGCAATGCACCTGCAAGAATTTACCATGATTGAATGGTATGCGGCATATTGGGATTATAAGCGGAATATTGAATTCACGTGGCAAATGGTCCAAGAATTAATTCAAAATGCACGTGGCACATTACAAATTGAATACCAAGGCATCACATTAGATTTCAGCAAATATGAAATGATAGATTATACTGCTGAAATGAACAAATTATTTGGCTGTGATATATTGGAATTTGATAATGTTGACACTTTGCGCCAGAAATTAGTAGATGAAGGTATGTTCCCGATGTCAGAATTGGAAGATTGTAAATCTGTACCTGTGTTGGTGGATTATGTTTATAAACGCAAAATCCGCAATAAAATAGTACAGCCTACATTCTTGTATAATTATCCGACATATATGGTGCCATTGGCGCGTCATAACAGTGATGATGATCGTCGTTTGGATATGTATCAATTACTGGTGGCGGGTGGTGAATTATGCAAAGGATATTCTGAATTAGTTAATCCAATACATCAATTGGCTGCATTTGAAGAGCAGGCTAAAAACATCGCAAACGGTGATGACGAAGCGTTCAATCCGGATAACGATTTTGTGCGTGCAATGGAACACGGCTTTCCACCGATTTCAGGCGTTGGTATGGGCATAGACAGATTGGCAATGATTGTGTTTAACCAACCCAGTGCGCGCGATGTTGTATTGTTCCCAATTATGAAATAGCGTAAAAAACGCCCATTTGGGCGTTTTTTATTTTGTATTGATATCGTGCTGCGCCAGATTTAAATATTCTTTTAATAAATTATAAACCATACGATGATTTCCTGTGCCACGTGTCATACAATACAAGAAATCCCCAAATTTAGCACCTTCCCAGTCTATGATTCCAACTATGTCAAAAGTTTTTGGGTTTAATATAAAATTATCCCATAAATCATTTTGATTCCAGCCAAAGAACGGCCTCGGTTTTTCAGATTTTTTTGGTTTCAAATCACTTATCTCTTTTGGATTGGATTTGCCGATTACATACATAAAATTTGCCAATTGTTGCGCAATCTTTGCCACGTGTTTGTTTTGTGTATCGCGCGGCAATTTATTGAAACAAATTCCATCAATATATTCATATTTGCGCACATAAACACCGTTCCAATTCAATACTTCCATATTTGGAATTTTAATAGGCGATATATTTCTTAATGCATCGGTTATTCTTTGTTCGCGCACCGATATGTCTTTGCCGTCGCCCGTCAAAGGGAATTTAAGAACCCACGTATCATCAACAGTGACAACAAAATTAGCACATCTGAACCCGTATGTGCGTTTGATTTTAGGATGCTGTTTGTCGCTTAGTGTTTTTGCAAACGCTTCCATTTTTTTTATTATTGGGTTGGTCAATTTGACGCGGATACGCTTGCGTGCTTGGCGCATGGGAATGAAAGCACATAAAATATTCACTAACAATTTTTTCATTTGTTATTTCTTTTTATTTTGAAAATACAGTTTTGAATATTCGCGCATTAAATCTACTATGATTCCGCGATATCCAAATTTATCCCAATTATGCGATGCAATACGCAAAGACGGTGTAAAATCTTCAAATGCGGTGTTTTCCCAATCTATAAAGAAAGTGATATCAAAATTTTCATCCAGCATAAAATTTTGCCAAATATCATCTTGAAACCAGCCGTACATAAACCCCGGCTTTTCTTTTGGATTGGGTTTTAAATCGCGGATTTCCACAGGGTCAGATTTGCCAATAATATATAAAAATTCAGCAATCTGTTTTGCAATATATGGCCCATGTTGGCAAATAATTTTTGGCGGAACATCAGTTAATAATTTTCCCCTAGCAAATTCATATTTGCGAACAACTATATTTTTGTATGGGATAATTTTCATTAATGGAATTTTAATGGGCGATACCTTATAGAACGCGTCAACGATGCGCTTTTCACGGTCAGCAATCGCACGTCCATCATTTAAGAGTGGAAATTTAAACACGTGTTTATTATTTAAAATGACGATAAAATTTTTACAGCCATACCCAACAACAGTTCTTATTTTGCGTTGTTTCATATTGCGGGCAAATCTGCGCACAAAACGAACATATTCGTGCGTTTGGGGAAATCGAATCATAGTTCGCACTTTGTCCCGCAAAGATTTATTTGGAATAACCCCAGATATGATATTAGATAACAAATGTCGCATGGATAATTTTTTCCTTTGAATCTTAGCAATTCAATCATAGGATAAAAATCTTTGTTATGCAAATTAATTTTGTTTTGATTATCTGGGAATATGGTTTGTGATATTTTCACAAATCTGCATGCGCATATTACGTGCAACTGCACAGTTCCCACAAACAGATTTTGAACATTCAAAAGCGCACTTGTGTGGTGCAAATTCTTGTGGATATAAATTAGCGTATTTTACACCCTGGCGTGAAAATTTTTTCATCCAACAATTAAACATCTGGGCGTGTTTTGGTTTGTTCTTTAATTCATTTAATAATACAGAATATCTTTGTATTGTCGCCAATGCAAATTTTTTAGTTTTGTCTGTTGTATCTGTAATATTAGACAGTGTATTTTCGTGCCTGTTATATAAATATGTTGCATCTTTCACTGTTGCTACTTGGTCAGAATATAACACTGCCAACATACAAAACAGCATATCTTCATCTAATTGCATATTTTGAATAAAATTCAATTTGTGTTTGCGTAACATATTTTTATTGTAAATTGCAAAATTAGCGCTTTCACGAATATCAGCGTGGTTTAATATTATTGTCTTTTCGTCTGGGTCAGAAGTATAAATATAATCGTTTTGATAAATGTGTTCCATCACATGATTGTTGCCAAAATTAACAGTCACTTTGCCACCAAAAATAACATCTGCATTGGTGTGTCGTGTCGCATACAGCAAATTATCAAAATAATTTGTTGTTAACCAATCGGGCAATATTGTTTTGGCATAGTGATATCCATTACCAATTAACAAATTTCCATTTAAATATTCTTCGTAAAATGCGGGTTCAAAGGCTCTTGCTTTGACACCGACTATGTCATCTGCATCTATAAACGTCACGTATTTTCCATACGAATGACGCATACCATTATTGCGTGCTGCGGAAACACCCATATTTTTCTGGTTTATTAATTTGATATTTTTGTTATTCTTGGCAATTTTTGATACGATTTTTCCTGTATTATCGGTCGAACCGTCATTAACAACGATAATTTCATGCTTTTGTGCCCCAGATTGATTCAATACGCTATCCAAACAGCGACCAATATAATCTTGACCGTTAAATACTGGAATAATAATAGACAATTCTTGTTTTGCCATAGGTGTTTTTGCTCCTTTGTTCCCAGCTAATATAGTCACAAATATATAATTTGTCAAGACCTGTGCGCTGAAATAATTGTTTTTTTGATATAAAATCCCTGAAAAAAAGATTCCTGTGCTAATATATTTGCGAAAATGAAAATTTGTTATAATATTATGGTGTAAAGCAAAGGATATATAAAATGGCAGATTACATCCCAGAATCAGATGTGGTTTTGGCAACACAATTAAACGAACAAAAATCACTGGATATTATCAGACGTGCATATGAATCCGGATGCATTGATGTTGCAACACGTGAATATCTGGAAACACTATACACTGATTCTATGGCGTTGTTTCGTGAAGTGTTTTTATATATTGGTAAATGTTTTGGTGCGCCCAAGGCGCCTGTTCGTGCATATGATTTTGATACAGATTCTGTCATAAATAAACCAATAACGATATCGCAAATAAACCCTTTGTCGCCATATTTGGTAAATCATCGTCTGGATATGGATCCAATGCGAAATCAATTCTTTGTGACAACTGATGGTCATAACATAGATTTGGCGGTATCTTCCATAGTCAGTGTCATTGTGGGCGCTGAAAAGAATATTAATCGTGCCCTGGACAAAATAACAAATAAATACTATCCGAAATACATAGAAGAGGTTGCAGATACCACATATAACATAATTGCAAAAAGTGGGCGAGAAGCATCCGCGCGTGCGATTGCTGATAAAATACGCGAAACATTTTCAAAAACATTTATATCTGATGCGTCGGTTGCAGTATTGGGAATTATTGGTCCAAATCATCAAAAAATATCTACTGAATTGGTTCGCGCACTTGATAAATTGCGTCAACCACATAAACGTCTTAAAGATGTCTGGCGTATTAAGTGCTTGTTTGATTTGGTCCCCCAGGCGCGCACTTTCATAGATTCTGTTTGCAATATGTGGCCTGATAAGATTTTGGAAGTTCGCGATAAATTCTTTGATATTTCAAATCCGCGCGGTTATCGTGACGCTAAACTTATATTAAATATTGGAACCCAAGACAAAGTTGTCCCAATGGAAATAATCTGTCAGGTTCGAACATTTTTCGAATTTGAACACAGAACACATTTGGCATATGAACAAACGCGCAAGAAAAAGAAACCAGAACCGCATGCCGAAGATATGACAGAAATTATGCATACGGCGGGTGTTAAAAAATATAATAATATGATTTGCAATTGTGTTGCAGATTTGTTTGATAGAATTGGTTGGAATATTTTATACAGTGACGGCAACGAAGACAGATTATTTGATGGTTTTCCACGCCTTGCCACAATACCGTATCCGCAAAAAATGATAGATTTAATTCTGGAAAAAGTTGACAGTGCGGTTGAAAACGAAGTCTTTTTCGTGGACAATGCACCTATAAAACTGACCAAAGACCAAGAAATACGAATTTTCAGATGGATGGCACGCTTTATATTGTTGGCGGCTATGCCGTACAGTTATTCTGAATTTGATATCAATACGGATACAATGTCTGGGAAATTTTTTAACTTCGTAATGAATGAACTGTATCGGCTTTACAAGAAATAGGGTTGTCAATTCATACCTGTTTTATTTGCTTGCGTTTAAAGCCTGAATTAATGTAAAATTCAACTAAGGTTGTTGATATGTAACGCAACAATCATAACAAAGTATAGAAAAGGAAGTGTTATCATGCGTCAGGGTAAAGTTAAATGGTATAACGGCAAGAAATGTTTTGGTTTTATTGCCCCAGATACTCCAAATGAAAATGGAAATACAGACGATGTATTTGTTCATTCTACTGTGTTGAAAGCGGCTGGAATACGCTTTTTAAATGAAAACGATATTGTTGAATTCGAAGAAGAATATCGTGGTGACAAATTGTCTGTGACATCTATCAAGGTTATTCAACGCGATGAAGAATCTGCCAGACGTTATCACGAACGTCGCGCAGAACGTCGTCGCGCCCGCGAAGAAAGAAAAAAACAGGAAGAACACAAAGAAAAACGTTCTGGCTTTGCTTTCTGGAAAAAATAATGTTTTTAAACATATTATTTATTTAAACAAAACCGCCATTTCGGCGGTTTTTATATTACCTAAGGTAATGCAAATATTATAAATAACTTGGGAACGTTAATACCGCATTACCTTAGGTAGTATAAATATATGTTTTATCGTTTTCTTACCCCATATTTTTTCTTATACGATATAGTTATTCTTCGACACCAACGGTATCGTCATATACAGAATACGTGGTGTTATCAAAATGCACTTTTAATTTACGTTCTGTTCCATCGTGCATAACAACATCACTCAATGTCATATTGCCATAGAAAATATCATCACCGACCTTCACATTTAACGAAGGCGTGGTTTGTTTCATGCTGCGCAGATACAAAACATCATCACCAATATGCAAAATATGCCCACATTGGTCGATTGACGACATACCCGCCGGTGAAAATGTTCCATCTGGACACGCAGTTATACCCATATTTGTTCCGTCATAAGTATATGTTCCACCAGGACAATAGTTGTTAACTAAACAATTCTGACACTGTGCCCAATCAGCCTTAAAATAATCACCGGCCGAACACGTCACTGGCACAGCAGGCTGGCATGAAACATATGGTGACCAATCCTCTTCGTATCCTGTATGATACGGCATTGTTCCGCTGGGACATTCTTCTAATAAATCATTTTCGCTAAATATACCAGACCACATATTTGTTGCGGTTGGTGAACCATTGGCAATCAATCCCGCAAACATGGCTGGTGGAATATAATTATTATTAAAGTTCGCTCCACTATCAGCAAACGTATATCTAAACAATCCTTCGGCGGCGGTGGTAATGGTGCTAAATAGATCATCTGGTTTGGGGGCATAACATCCGTAAAAAGTTCCATCAAACATATGTGGTTCACCAATTGTAAAATTACTGAATAACCCAGACGGTACAGAGCCCATAATGTCATAATTGCTCGCAAAAGTATGCGTAAACATATATGGCGCACTGTTGCCAATGCTGCTAAATAAATTTGCTGGTATTGATTGTATTATCGAACCAGAAAATGTTCTTTCAAACAAGCGATTGGCACCGGTCGTAATTGTTCTGAATAACCCAGACGGTATCGTTTCTAATGATGAGTTGGCAAAGGTATTGCTAAACATACTGGGGGCGCCGGTGGTAAGCCAACTGAATAAATTTTCTGGGACTGTCTTTATGCGGGTGCCGTAAAATGTTGCGGCAAATAACCCTTCGAGACCAGTGGTGGTTTGCATATTGCTAAACAATCCAGATGGAATTTCAGATATCCATGAACCGCTAAACGTGCCATGAAACATATGACTTTTTGCGATTGTAATTTCACTGAAAATATTTTCTGGTATGGATGATATATGTGTCCCATAAAAGGTCTCGTAAAAACGTGGCGATTGACCATCGTTCGATCCCAGTGTTGGAAATATCCGTGATAAATTGCCAGAAATACTGGAAATCATATGTTTGTAATCGCCGTAAAATTTAAATGCAGCGGTTGTTTCATCGGTGCTGTATTCGGTTGCCAATCCGCCCATGCGGATTGTTTTTGCCCCAGTGGTTGAAAACGTACATCTATAACTGGTTGATTCTGTGCCGGTGCGAATGATTCTTTCCCCAGATACCCCCGAACCGCTTAACGCCCCGTCATTACCACAATCAACATAAAACGTTCCAGTTGCAGATATTGCGAAATCAATGTAACCATTCGATGTTACAAACTCAGTTGTTGATGCGCTAAATTTGTGTTCCCACCATTGTGCCGTTAATGTTTTATTTTCATCATAATTATATGTGAATGATTCATTTGCGTCTTTGATGTCGTTTGTTTCGGATACACCCCACCCAGCAAAATTGTATCCAGATTTTGAACATGTATTTGCTGCGGTTGTGAAAGACAAGCCCGCATTTGCAATGCTGGTTGTTGGTGGCGTTCCATTACCAGCGCCACACGAATATGTAACGGTATATTGTTGACGAAAATCCGCGTATACCGTAGATGCAGATTCAGTAAACGATAATGCGCTTAGCGACGTAGCAAAATTTCCAGATGAATCAACCACTTGGGTTCCTGTGCCATTTTCACCGGTCCAAAAACCATTAAAATAATATCCTGTTTTTGATGGCATTGTAGATAAACTTGAAATAGAAGTGGTCGCGCCAGCATCTGTATACCATCCTATGTTATATTTTAAATAAACCGTAGACGGAGCAACCCCAACATCGGCACTTTCAGCACTTAAAGTGACGGCAGGCCATTGTTTGAAATATGCGTACAACGTTGTTGCAGATTCTGTGAAAGATATGATGCTGGCTGATGTTAGAAAAACACCATCTGCATCAATAATTTGCATTCCTTCACCATTTTGTTCAGTGTAAAAGCCCGCGAAATCATAATCTGTTTTGGTTGGTAATGTATTTAATACAGATATAGTGGTTGTTGCATCGGCATCAGAATACCATCCAGTTGCATATTTCAAATAAACCGTCTCTGGAACAGACGCGGTATCGCCAACATCTTTATCCAGTGTAATTTCATATACGGGTTGTGGTTCGCATGACACTCTGTTGTTCCACGCACTATAACTGCTAGAGCCTTCATATCCTGTAATATATTGGCGATACCCCGTTGGACATGATGTGACCAATTGTGTAGAATAGAATGTATAATACCACATATAACTGCTTGTTGGATGACCGTTTTCAATTAATCCTGAAAATGCGGACGGTGGAATAAATCCAGATAAATTACTACAACCATAAAACGTGTATTGAAACATATATGATGCGCCAGATGTAATTTTACTGAACAGATTTTCTGGAATATATGTTAATGAAGTGCAGTTATAAAACGTGTATGCAAACATATATGTTTGCCCAGATACGCCAGATGTGGCATTTGGGAAAAATAGGTTTACTGGGATAGATTGTAAAGACGAGCAACCATAAAACGTGTAATAAAACATATATGATGCGGGATAATTAATACCGCTAAATAAATTTGCTGGTATCGTAGTTAAATTTGTACACCCACGGAATGTTTGATAAAAACGTGGTTGTTGACCATTTGATTCGCCCAACGTTGAAAATATAGATCCCAAAGAACCAGAAACAGATGCCACCTTAGTGGGTGTCCCATTGTAAAAACTTATTGCTGGGGTTGTTGTTGATGTGGAATATCCTGTTGCTGTTCCCGCAAATAAAATAGTTTTTTCGCCAGCTGTTGAATATGTACACGTGTATGTCGCAGAACTGGTCCCCGTGCGTGTGACAGTGTTAGCAGATACCCCACTGCCAGACAATGTTCCACCATCACCGCAACTGATATAGAAAGTTCCAGTTGCAGACATTGTAAAACTGAAAGTGCTACCAGATGAAATGTTTGTTGTTGTCACAGAAAACTGTGATTCTATCCATTGAGCAGTAAATGTTTTGTTTTCATCATAATTCCACGTAAATGTCCCAGATTTTATATCATCTGTGTCTGATACTTTCCAACCTGCAAAAGCATATCCTGACTTTGAACACGTGTTTGTTGTTGGTGTAAAAGATAGCCCAGCGGTAGCAACAGAATTTGCTGGTGGTGTTCCGTCGCCATCACCACAATCATAAGAAACTGTGTATTGTGGACGCCAATATGCATACACCGTAGTGGCAGATTGCGTGAACGACAGCGCGGATGATGAAGTAAAAAAGCCACCAGATGAATCGGTAATCTGGGTTCCTGTGCCGTTTTCACCGGTCCAAAAACCATCAAAATAATAACCAGTCTTGGTCGGAACGTCTGTCAATTCATGCATTGTTTCTGTCAGTGTTGAATCTCTCCAACCTATTTTATATGTTAAATAAACGCTGCTTGGGACAACAGGTGTATCGGCATCGCCATCATCCAAAGTAATTTCAATGATTGGTGCAAAATAGGCATATACCGTGGTTGCGGTTTGGGTAAAAGATAACACAGATGATGATGTCAAGAAATTACCAGATTCACTAATAATCTGGGTTCCAGAACCATTTGTACCGGTATAAAAACCCATGAATTCGTATCCTGTCTTATATGGTATGGTGGTTAACGCGGACACCGATGTTGCCATCGTTGAATCAGAATACCATCCGGTTTTATATGTTAAATAAACGCTACTTGGGGCGACGGATGTATCGGCACCGCCATCATCCAAAGTAATTTCAACGATGGGCGCAAAAAACGCATAGATTGTATTGTTGCTGGTTGTAAACGATAATGCGGATGATGATGTCGAAAAATTGCCAGACGCATCAATAATTTGGGTCCCACCCCCATTTGCACTGGTATAAAAACCCTTAAACAAAGTCCCAGATTTATTCGGCACCGTTTCCAGAACAGATATAGACGTTGTCGCACTGGAATCAGAATACCATCCGGTGGCGTATTTTAAATATACCGTGGTCGGCGAAACCTCTGTTGTCGGGCTGCTGGTGCTAAGGTTGATTGTCAATACCTTGGGTGTCCATTTCGCATAAAATGTTTTATTGCCGCTGGCCGACGAAGAAATACTTTGACTCATGGCGCAACTGGTCAGACTGCTGTTTGTGCACCAACCTGCAAAAGTATAACCAGATCGTGTCGGTGTCCCATTAATCGTTGTACCTGAACCTTCCTCATATTGTGTCGGCGCCCCCGAATAATTTGTCCCACCATTTAATACATATGAAATCGAATAATATGTCACTGTACTAGCACCAACATATTTGTCTAATGTCGTCTGCCAAACTCTTTTTGGCTGCGCGCCCATCAGGGTTTCTCTGAGTTCACCGTTGACGAAAATTAGTGTCGTTGGCATCGCTTGTATATTATACTGTAGTGCTATAGTCCGCTGGTCGTCTGTGTCTACGCTACCAAAAACGAATTTTCCCTCATACTCTCGGGCAAGCTCGCCTATAACCGGTGAAACCATCCTGCATGGACCACACCACGATGCCCAAAAATATACCGCGACTGGCAGTTCTGAATTCAGAACCAATGATTCCCAATTGTTGCTAGTTAGCTCTATCATACCGTCGGATGGAGTTCTTGCATTTGCCGGGGTAATATTTCCAAAAATTCCTGCCAATGAAATGGTCAAACACGCAACAACAGATACCAAAAATTTGGCTATTTGACGATTCGCATTGTTTAACAACCGTTTCATTTCCTCTCACCTTTGGTTCCCGCTTTGCCAAAACGATACTGTGCGGGCAAAAAGCCGCATCCGTCCTGCGTCAGCGTTAATATATTTATATGTTTTTTGTAAAAAAACCTTTCCGATGTAAGTCAGGATAGCAATTTTCAAGAATATTAGTCAAGAATTAAAAATTCATTTGTTTATTTAAGTATGGAATTTAATCTTCTGCCATAGGGTGGGCGTGTTTGTAAACGTCCATAATTTCCGCCATATTTACGCGGGTATATAATTGCGTCGTAGACAAAGATGAATGCCCCAGCAATTCTTGGATGCTGCGCAAATCTGCGCCACCCGCCAATAATGCGGTTGCAAATGTATGACGCAGGGCATGTGGTGTCACATAATCAGGCAGTTGCAAATAATGACGCAATTTTTCAATAACTTTTTCAGCCATACGGGCCGACATAGGCAACCCGCGTACGCTGCGAAATACAAAATCATCGGTTGCATTCCCGAATGGACGAATTGCAATATATTTATCCAATGCGACATATACCGCCGGTAATACAGGAATAATACGCTCTTTGTTGCCTTTACCGACTATGCGCAGAGTATCGGGGTGATTGGCGATGTCGCTATTTTTTAACCCCAGTGCCTCACTTATTCTTAATCCACAGCCAAATATCAGCACTACCAGCGCCCAATCGCGTTCCGCAACCCATGGTTCTGCGTTATCAATGGCACGAATTGCCGAATGCATATCAGATACATCCGTTGTTTCAATCGCCTTGGATATCTTTTTTGGGACTTTGGGCGCAGATATTAATCCAATTGCATCATTTTGGATGTTTTTATGTTTGCCCAGCCATTTATAAAATGTTCGTACTGACGATAATGCGCGGGCTGACGATGTGTGGGTTAAATTCCGTCGTGCACGGTCTGCCAACCATGACCGAAAAACCAAGGTGTCTGCATTTGCAATGTCGGCAATGCGTATCTGGGTATTATTGTATTTCTGCATAAATGCAATCAAATCATGGATATCAAAATCATACGCCACAACTGTATTCGTTGAATAATATTTTGTGTTCAATAAATAATCTTTAAATTCGTCGATTATTTCGTTCATGTTCTATTTTATTTCAAACACAGCAGACACATTAACTGTGATTTCTGTATCTTTCATAACCAAACTGCCCCCCGTATCAATTGATTCTGACATATCCACGCCTTTGGCAGCCATTAAACGGAAATTAGAATAGGGGCGTTCGCCATGTGAAACATTGCCGCATGACACAGACAACAACTTGCCCGCCGATTTTTTATCTGGGGCAACCAAAGCGTTAGCGCGTTCACGTGCATTTTCCAATGCGGTTCCTAAACATTTTTCCATAATAGGTTTCATTGTTTCGGCACTGGTAAACATACGTAAATTTTCAGTATAAACATTATCTTCGCCAGCAAACGTATTCAAAATATTTTCAATTTTATTCATATCATTAGTGGAAACTTCAACGGCAATCCGTGTTTCAATGCCCAATTTTTCAGATTGTTGTGTTTGGCGGTTCCACTCTGATTTTTCATAAGAATCAAATTCTGTCGTCTGCATTTTGACGTCCAAAGACTTCATATAATTGGTAATTTGCGCCATTTTATCAGTGGCCAACTTCATAGATTTTGCCGCATTTTTATCCAACGTCGTCACGCGCAGAGTGATTGCAATTCTGTCCTTTGGGGCAGATGTCAGACATTCCCCAGAAACGCTTATTGTTTGTGGTGTGGACGGTCTGTCTATTATGTTAAATACCAGCGACATAAATGCCCCCATACCAACAACAGATAAAATCCAAATAATCGTGCGTTTCATAATGCAACCCTCCTGTTTAACAAATATAGTTAAAACAAATTAGAAATTGTTCTTTTTGCGCCATGATATATGTTTTCTGCGACTATTTTTGTGCGATTCGCAATACCCGATATTGTCACAGGCTTTCCAAATGCACCAACCACAATCCCCAATATAATCCAAGCGCAATAAAGTATGATTAAAAATGCGAATATTTTCTTTATCATTTTTCCCTTCCTTTGTTTTTTTATTGTTTTATCCTAACATAGCCTTTTTTATACGAACAATGTTCTTTTCTGCAACAGCACTGGCACGCATTGCCCCGTCTTCTAATATTTTATCAATCTCAGATTTATTATTCATCAATCGTTCGTATTCCGCGCGCGGTCCAGATAACACAGCATCCATTTTTTCAAATAAAATAGTTTTTGCCGTACCGTATCCCATTCCGCCCGCCAGAAACATTTTGCGAAAATCTTCGATTTCTTGATTGGTCGCAAACAGTTTGTATAGTTGGAAAATCGTTGATTCGTCTGGATTTTTTGGTTCTTCTGGTGTCTTAGAATCAGTTGTAATCCGCATAATTTTCTTTTTCAATTCGCTGCTGGGTGCGAACAATTGTATTGTATTATCATAAGATTTACTCATCTTGCGCCCGTCTAACCCAGGAATAATGCCGATGTCTTGGTTTATAATTGGTTCTGGCAGCTTAAAAGTTTCTCCATATGTATTATTAAAGTACCCAGCGATATCGCGAGCGAATTCAACGTGTTGTTTTTGATCAGCACCAACCGGCACAACATCGGAATCATACAACAAAATGTCGGCACTCATCAAAATAGGGTACGTGTACAACCCCATATTAACACCGGCATCAACATCTGTCCCAGATTCAGTGTTTTTTTCAACCATAGCCTTGTACGAATGGGCGCGATTCATCAAACCTTTTGGCGTGACGTTCATTAACAGAGTATTTAATTTATATATGGCATCAATATCAGATTGGCGGAACAAAACGGCGTTTTCCAGATTTAATCCCAATGCTATCGCCATTGCGGCACACTCATACGAATGTTGTTTTATATCTGCCGAATTATGAATAGAATTTAATGAATGCAAATCCGCAATGAAAACGAAACCTTTGCGCGTCTTAGACATTTCGATAATAGAACGCAACATACCGCCATAATTCCCAAGGTGCGGCGTCCCCGTAGGCTTAATTCCACTTAAAAAAATTTTGTTGTCCATATTAAAACCCTGTATAATATTTGATTATAGCACCATATATATCAAAAATCAATTTTTTCAATATTTGGTTAAAAAGAAAACCCGCAATACGCGGGTTTTGAAACTCTGAATCCATTTCTTTAACGAGAATAGAATTCGACGACCAATTCAGGATACATCTGAACAGGATACGGAACGTCTGCAAATGCAGGAACGCGCGTAAACGTTGCAGTGAAATTCGCACTGTCCACAGTGATATAATCTGGGAAATTGCGTTCGCCTGATTCCAAAGCCAACACAACCAACGGCATTTGTTTCGCTTTGTCACTGACAGTGATAACATCGCCAGGATTAACACGATAAGACGCAATTTTCACGCGTTTGCCATTGACATAGATGTGACCGTGGCTGATTAATTGACGAGCCGAAAATACAGTTGGCGCCAATTTAGAACGATAAACAACCGCATCCAAACGTCTTTCCAACAACCCAATCAAATTTTCAGGTGTGTCGCCTTTCATATTGTTTGCTTCCGCATAATACGCATGGAACTTCTTTTCTCCGATATTTCCATAATAGCCCTTCAAAGTTTGTTTTGCGCGCATCTGTTTTGCGTAATCAGAAGACGACGCCCCACGAGATGTAGGTCCATGTTGTCCCGGTTTGTATTTACGTTTATTAAACGGAGATTTGGCCTGACCCCACAGGTTAACACCCAATGAACGGCCGATTTTCAATTTACGTGTGCTACGTTTCGCACCAGCTCTTGCCATAATAAAAATCCTTTGTTTTTGGTTTTCGTTGTGCCGAACACTTCACAGAATCCTTATCGTTAACGGGACCAAAAGACACCGTCACTTATTCAGTTCTGGTTATCCAGCGCGCCCATTGTAAACAAAATTGCGGACAAAATCAAGCAATTTCGACAAAAAATCTTTATGATTTAAACAATTAAAAAAAAGTGAAAAATCCACTTGCATACAAAAAGACAAATTTGCTAAGGTATGAATTAAGAATCAAATGGGAATTTGGTTCGGGGTTATCTCAAGCCCTTTCTATCCGGTGCGACAAAGCATCGTAATCTGATGTTTTCGGTGTTTTTTGCACCGTGGCATCCCCGGCGATATATTCGCGTTAATATTGGTCGGGGAGTCGTGTGTCATATAACAGGGGTCAAACTCGAAAACCACGGAATCGCTGATAGAATGATTTGAGAACTCCCCGACCGCCCAATTTTCGGCGGTCTTTTTGTATTCCCATTTGATTGCGTGCTTTTTTTAGTAAAGGAACGGGGGGCAACAGCTTATGTCTTGGGCAAAGAAAATACAGAAAATATTATTATGCGCATTTGCGTGCGTGGCGTTGACATTTGTCACCACGACGATGGCGAACGCGGCGTGCAGTGCGGATCAAATTGACGTCACCGGCAACGGCAGTAATTGCCAAACCGCAAAATTCAGTGTCGGCACGACATCAATTTCATCCGGTGAAACGTTTAAATTCACTATGACCGCCCAGGGAACATTTTATGTTGATTGTGGCGACGGTGGCACACTCAGCAGTTCTGCCAACGACGTATCCGGTAAAACCGTCACACGTTCCAACACGACCGAGGCGACATATACCTGCACGTATTCAACCACCGGCACAAAAACGATTCGATTCGGGGGTGCCGTGACGGGGTATTCAACTTCAGGAAAAGTCGCGGCATTGAGTTTTAGCAGTAACAAGGGGTCGGCAAGCCTTGTTTCGGGTATATCTGGTTCGCTGGGGGCTTTGTTTCCAACACTTGGACAATCGAATGGGCAAAAACCAAGTTTTTACGATATATTCTATAACTGTACAAAAATAACATCTATTCCAACCGGATTTTTTAATGGTGTCACTGCTGTTGCGAATTATGGGTTCGCGGGGACATTTCAAAACACATCCATAACATCAATTCCGTCAGATTTATTCGGCACTGTCGTGGGCGGTTCGACGTATATGTTTTATTACACATTTTACGGTTGTACATCATTAACAACAATCCCATCGGGTTTATTTAGTGGTATCACCACCGGCGCAACTCAGATGTTTTACAGCACATTTTCCGGTTGTTCATCATTAACAACAATCCCGTCAAATTTATTTAGCGGTATTACCACCGGCGCAAGTAGTATGTTTGCTTACACATTTAACGGTTGTACATCATTAACAACAATCCCGTCAAATTTATTCAGCGGTATTACCACCGGCGCAAGTGGTATGTTTCAACAAACATTTACCCGTTGTACATCATTAACAACAATCCCATCGGGTTTATTCAGTAATATTACCACCGGCGCAAGTCAGATGTTTTCCAACACATTTTACGGTTGTTCCAATTTATCCGGCTATATTCCACCATCAACATTTGCGGGATTGATTGCAAATAATCATCCAACCGCAACAGATATGTGGGATAACGCATTTACCAACACTCAACTGGCAACATCGTGTCCGACGGGGACAACCCAATACATAACGGGGTATGAGGGGAATATCGACGATTATACTTGGAACGGCAGGGTTTCTTGTATATCAACAACCCCGATGGAAATAACATTGAATGCAGCGGGGGCGGATGGGGACGCCGTGCCATCGACGGTATATTTAAAATATAATACGGGTTGGTATTCGGATTCAAATACCACAAATGCAATAAATGGATTAACAACATTGCCAACAAAAACCGGCAAAGTATTTGGTGGCTTTTATACTGGGCAAAACGCCACGGGGACCAAGGTTGTCGATGAAAACGGTAATTTTATAACCAAACGTGTGTTTTATGACACAACAACACTATATGCATATTTTGGTGGTACCTCTTATACGGTGTCGTATTCATGTGGTGATGGCACGGGGACGGCACCATCAAATGTAATGGCGGTTTCTGGGGGGCAATTTGTGCCTGCCTACGGTCACGTGTGTTCCAGAAATGGTTATATATTTGCCGGTTGGGCGGTATCGGGGACAAATGATATTGTTGGGACACCGTTCACATGGAATTATAACGGTAATAAAACATTAACCGCACAGTGGGTTGAAACAAAGTTTAGTATCGGCACAACATCGATTTCATCCGGTGAAACGTTTATTTTCAAAATGTCTGCCCAGGGAACATTTTATGTTGATTGTGGCGACGGTGGCATACTAAGCGGTTCTGCCAACGACGTATCCGGCATGACAATCACGCGCAACAACACGAACCAGGCTGTATACACGTGTACATACGCAACCGCCGGTGCCAAAACTTTGCATTTTTCCGGCACCGCGACGAATTACAATACGTCAACATCAATCGCGGCGATACAGTTTTATATTACCAATACAAATGCGGCAAAAATTAAGTCCGTATCTGGTGATATGTCCGCGGTGTTTCCATATATATCGGCAAATGCCGCGTCCGGTGCCCAGCCACGATTTTATTATACGTTTGAAGGCGCAACAAACCTTACCGATATTTCCGGCACATTGTTTAGTCAATATACCACCGGCGCAAGTTATATGTTTAGCAACACATTTAGGGATTGTACATCATTAACAACAATCCCATCAGGTTTATTTAGTGGTATTACCACCGGCGCAGATTGGATGTTTTTCGGCACATTTCAGGGTTGTAAATCATTAACAACAATCCCATCAGGTTTATTCAGTAATATTACCACCGGCGCAAGTTATATGTTTAACGGCACATTTTGGGGTTGTAAATCATTAACAACAATCCCATCAGGTTTATTCAGTAATATTACCACCGGCGCAAGTTATATGTTTCAGGGCACATTTATGAATTGTACATCATTAACAACAATCCCATCGGGTTTATTTAGCGGTATTACCACCGGCGCAAGTGGTATGTTTTACGGCACATTTAACAGTTGTACATCATTAACAACAATCCCATCGGGTTTATTCAGTAATATCACCACCGGCGCAACGTATATGTTTAATTACACATTTTCCGGTTGTACGAATTTATCCGGCTATATTCCACCATCAACATTTGCGGGATTGATTGCGAACGGTTCCCCAACCGCATATAGTATGTGGGACAGCACATTTACCTCCACCAAGTTGGCAACCTCGTGCCCAGATGGGCTGACGCAATACATTACCGGCTATGAAAGTTATTGGTATAACAAGGTATCTTGTAATCCACCCCCCACAGAACCACTTGAAATCACTTTGGATTCGACGGGGGCAACGACCAACGTATCGCCATCCACCGTATACATAAAATACAATACGGGCTGGTATTCTGACTCAAACGGCACAACGTCGATTGCGGCCGTGACCGCCCCGACCAAAACGGACTATGAATTTATGGGCTTTTACACCGGTCAAAACGGCACTGGTGTCCAGGTTATTGATTCCGCCGGTCAATTCATAACGTCCTCGACCGTGTTAAAACAATTTATGTCCGCCGCGACGGTCTATGCATATTTCAAACAATGGCCTGCGGTGACGCTCAGTGCGCCGACTGCGGACACAGGCGTATCGCCATCCACGGTTTATCTTAAATACAACACTGGGTGGTACGCGGATTCTGCGGCGGCGACGGCAATTTCGTCAGTGACCGTCCCGACCAAAACCAAAAGCGCGTTCGCAGGATTTTTCACTGAACAAAACGGCGCCGGCACCAAGATAGTTGACGAATCGGGCAATTTGTTGACTACGTCGTCGGTATTGACATTCACAACGGAACCTGTGACGCTTTATGCATACTTCGTCGGGTCATACGACGTCACATATTCATGTGGCACCGGCACTGGCACACCGCCATCAACTGGTGCGGCGGCAACGAACCTGACATTTACGCCGGCAGGCGTGGGCGATTGTTCAAACGGCGATTTGGTTTTCGCGGGTTGGGCGGTATCTGGCACTAACGACGTCCGCGCGGGCGCATTCACATGGACATACGACGAAGACAAAACATTTACTGCGCAATGGGTGCCATCAACGTTCAGCGTGACCACCACAAACATCTCTGCAAACGGCACGTTCAAATTCAGAATGTCTGCCCAGGGTACATTTAACGTCTATTGTGGCGACGGGGGAACATTGTCCGGCGCCGACGTTTCCGGCAACATAATCACGCGCAACAACACGACCGAGGCGACATATACCTGCACATATTCAACCGCCGGTGCCAAGACTTTGCATTTTTCCGGCACCGCGACGAATTACAATACGTCAACATCAATCGCGGCAATACGGTTTCATATTACCAATGCAAATGCGGCAAAAATTAAGTCCGTATCCGGTGATATGTCAATCGTGTTTCCATATATATCGGCAAATGCCGCCGACGGTGCCCAGCCACGATTTTATTATACGTTTAATAAGGCAACAAACCTGACCGATATTTCCGGCACATTGTTTAGTCAATATACCACCGGCGCAAGTTATATGTTTTACCAAACATTTTACAATTGTACATCATTAACAACAATCCCATCTGGTTTATTCAGTAATATTACCACCGGCGCAAGTGCTATGTTTCAAGAAACATTTTACGGTTGTACATCATTAACAACAATCCCATCTGGTTTATTCAGTAATATTACCACCGGCGCAAGTGCTATGTTTCAAAGCACATTTTACAATTGTACATCATTAACAACAATCCCATCTGGTTTATTCAGTAATATTACCACCGGCGCAGATTTTATGTTTTACAACACATTTCGGGGTTGTACATCATTAACAACAATCCCATCAAATTTATTTAGCGGTATTACCACTGGCGCAAATTCTATGTTTTATTACACATTTTACAATTGTACATCATTAACAACAATCCCATCAAATTTATTTAGCGGTATTACCACCGGCGCAAGTTATATGTTTTACCGCACATTTACGAATTGTACATCATTAACAACAATCCCATCAAATTTATTTAGCGGTATTACCACCGGCGCAACGTATATGTTTCAAGAAACATTTTCCTATTGTACATCATTAACAACAATCCCATCGGGTTTATTCAGTAATATCACCACCGGCGCAAATTATATGTTTAGCCACACATTTTACGGTTGTACATCATTAACAACAATTCCATCGGGTTTATTCAGTAATATTACCACCGGCGCAAGTGGTATGTTTCAACAAACATTTTCCCATTGTACATCATTAACAACAATCCCATCAAATTTATTTAGCGGTATTACCACCGGCGCAGATTGGATGTTTGGCAGCACATTTAACGGTTGTACATCATTAACAACAATCCCATCAAATTTATTTAGCGGTATTACCAGTGGCGCAGATTATATGTTTGACAGCACATTTTCCGGTTGTACATCATTAACAACAATCCCATCAAATTTATTTAGCGGTATTACCACCGGCGCAAGTGGTATGTTTCAACAAACATTTTCCCATTGTACATCATTAACAACAATCCCATCAAATTTATTTAGTGGTATTACCACCGGCGCAAGTAATATGTTTGCCAACACATTTTGGGATTGTACATCATTAACAACAATCCCATCGGGTTTATTTAGTGGTATTACCACCGGCGCCAATGAAATGTTTGACGGCACATTTTACGGTTGTACATCATTAACAACAATCCCATCAAATTTATTTAGCGGTATTACCACCGGCGCAAGTGGTATGTTTGCCAGCACATTTAATGGTTGTTCCAATTTATCCGGCTATATTCCACCAACAACCTTTGCGGGATTGATTGCAAATAATCATCCAACCGCCGATTATATGTGGGACGGTACATTTACCGACACCCGCGTGGCGACGGTTTGCCCGAATAAATACGTTCAATATATCACCGGATACGAAAGTTATTGGGACGAACGCGTATCATGCGAACCGGCACCAACATACGCAATTACGTTAAATACAGCGGGTGCAACCACCAACGCATCACCGTCCACGGTCTATTTGAATTACAGTTGGGGTTGGTATTCTGATTCTGGCGCCAACACACCAATTTACGCCGTCGGCACAGTCCCAACCAAAACGGACTATGAATTCATGGGCTTTTACACTGAACAAAACGGCGCCGGTACCCAAATCACAGACGGTCTGGGACAATTCCTGACCACACCCGCGGCATTATCGTTCACGCAAAGCAACGCCACAGTATATGCATATTTCAAACAGTGGCCGGCGGTGACATTATCTGCCAGTGGCGCCAATGTTTCCCCGTCGCCATCCACAGTCTATCTGCGCTATAACACAGGTTGGTTCACAGACGCCGGTGCGACGAACGAAATCACATCGCTGACGACCAACCCAACCAAAGACGGCACAGTATTCGGCGGATTCTATACGGGCTATAACGGCACAGGAACTCGCATTATTGACGCGGCGGGTAATTTTATGACGACGTCAAACGCATTGACATTTACAACATTACCGGCTACAATCTACGCGTACTTTGGCACCGGATACACTGTCACATACAGTTGTGGTGATGGCGCGACCGGTACACCACCATCCGCCGACATTGCGGTTGCGAACCTGTCGTTCACACCGTCTGGGGCGGGCGAATGCGCCAAATCTGGCAGTTCTTTTGCCGGTTGGGCTGTGTCGAACAGTGACGACGTTCGCACAGGTGCATTCACGTGGGAATACACTGAAAACAAAACGTTCACTGCCCAGTGGAACGAATCGAGTTTTTCAGTGACTACTGTTGAAATTGACGACAACGCGACATTCAGTTTTCATATGTCTGCGGCGGGCATATTCACAGTAGATTGGGGCGATGGCACGTCTGAAACGTTAAATCGCACCAACAACACAACAAACACAAAATACAGTCATACATACGCCACCGGCGGCGAATACACAATCAGTTTCGCCGGCACTGCGACTGGATACAGCACATCTAACACAACTGGCGTGTTATCGTTCCGCGACGGCACACCAAAGTTAGTTGCATCTGTGACCGGATCGTTAGGTGACGTTTTCCCGACGCTGGGCGCCGCTAATGGTCTAACACCGCGCTTTTTTGGGCTTTTCCGTGGTTGCACAAAATTGCGTTGGATCCCTGAGACCCTATTCAGCGGCGTCACCGGCGTCGCCCCATATATGTTCGGCGACACGTTCTATGGCTGCACAGATTTGCGCAACATACCGGACGGCTTGTTCAGCGGAATCAGCGGCAGCGCCGAAGGATTATTCTATGAAACATTTTACAACTGCAAAGAATTACATTCGCCGATACCTGGCGACCTGTTTGCGGGCATAGACGGTCCGGCGCGCTATATGTTTTACCGCACGTTCTATAACACGCGTAATATCCAAGGATACATCCCGCCATCATTGTTTGACGGTCTGCACCACGGGGACGCAGCATATATGATGACCAGCATTTTCTATAACAGCGATCTGGCGACTGATTGTGAAGAATATGACCCAGACTTGCGGCAATTCATAACTGGATACGAAGAATATTTTGATGATCGTGTGTCGTGCTTTGACGGTAATGCATTATACGAAATAACATTAGATTCTGCGGGGGCAACGACATCTGCAATGCCTGAGACGGTATATATCCAATATGACAACGATTGGTTCGCAGATTCAAATGGCAATACCACAATCGGGTCATTGACACGATTACCAGTGCGCAATAATTATACATTTGGTGGATTTTATACTGGACCAAACGGCACCGGCACCCAGATAGTCAATTCAAACGGCGAATTCCAATACGGTCAATCTGAATTAACTGCATTTGGCGCGGACGGCACGATATACGCGTATTGGACACCTGTGCCGGTGGTTTCAGCGCCAACGTTTGCGGTCACCACAACGAATCTGGACGCAGGCGACGAATTCAGATTCCGTATGTCCGCGGCGGGCGTATTCACAGTAGATTGGGGCGACGGCACAGTCGAAACAATCGACCGCACCAATAACACCGACGTTGAAATGTATAGCCACACATACACCACTGGCGGCGTTAAAACCATCGGCTTCGGTGGTCGCGCCACGGGGTATAACGAACAGGCTGATCCATCTGTAATAGATTTCAGCGAAGATTATGGTGCAACAAATCTATATGTTGCTGGTGTATCTGGGTCATTGGGGTCGTTGTTCCCGACATTGGGTAATAACGTAACCCAACAACCATCGTTTTATAATGTGTTTTTTGCATGCGAAAATCTGACATCTATACCAGAAAATTTATTTGATGGCGTTACCGGAAACAGGGAAGAAATGTTTGAATACACATTTGGTCGCACCGGCATAACGACAATTCCTGCTGGCTTATTCAGTAATATCACCACTGGCGCAACTCAGATGTTTTACAGCACATTTTCCGGTTGTACATCATTAACAACAATCCCATCGGGTTTGTTCAGTAATATTACCACCGGCGCAAGTGCTATGTTTCAAAGCACATTTTCCGGTTGTACATCATTAACAACAATCCCATCAAATTTATTTAGTGGTATTACCACCGGCGCAGGTTATATGTTTTATTACACATTTTACAATTGTACATCATTAACAACAATCCCATCAGGTTTATTTAGCGGTATTACCACCGGCGCAGATCATATGTTTGACGGCACATTTTACGGTTGTACATCATTAACAACAATCCCGTCAAATTTATTTAGTGGTATTACCTCTGGTGCAACGTATATGTTTCAAGAAACATTTTACGGTTGTACATCATTAACGACAATCCCATCAAATTTATTTAGCGGTATTACCACCGGAGCAAATCATATGTTTAGCCAAACATTTTCCTATTGTACATCATTAACAACAATCCCATCAAATTTATTTAGCGGTATTACCACCGGTGCAAATTATATGTTTAGCGGCACATTTTACGGTTGTACGAATTTATCCGGCTATATTCCACCATCCACATTTGCGGGATTGATTGCGAATAACCATCCAACCGCAACCAATATGTGGACCGGCACATTTGCCAACACCCAATTATTAACATCGTGTCCGTCTGGAACAACACAATATACAACGGGATATGAATCTGATTGGGCGGGTAAAGTTTCCTGTAACCCGACGACGACGTTGACGATTACTTTGGATGATGGCGATGCCAACACATCGGTTGCGCCGGGCACGGTCTATTTGGATTTCGGGACGGGCTGGTATTCCGATGCGGGCGCGACAACGTCCATATCGACATTGACCACGGTTCCGTCAAAATCCGGCTATATATTCAATGGATTTTGGTCGGGTGCGAACGGCACCGGCACACAAATAATTGCGCCAAACGGCGGGTTCGTCGCGTCTGGATCCGCATTGACGTTCACGGTCAATAACGCCACCATTTACGCAGATTGGCGCGAACAATTCAGTGTTTCTTATTCATGTGGCGACGGCACCGGCACCGCGCCAACCGGCACGACGGTCATATACGGCACATCATTCACGCCGGCGGCAAATACGTGTTCCAAGAGTGGTTATATATTCACGGGTTGGGGCGTATCCGACACAAATGACACGGTCAACGGCGCGTTCACATGGCGATACAGTGCGAATAAAACATTGACCGCGCAATTTGAAACCGCTAAATTCAGCGTGACCACAACGAATTTATCCGCGAACACAGAATTCAAATTCGGTATGTCTGCGGCGGGCGTGTTCACAGTAGATTGGGGCGACGGCACAGTCGAAACAATCGACCGCACCAATAACACTGAATATGAATTATACAGCCACACATATACCACCGCCGGCGTTAAAACCATAGGCTTTACCGGCACCGCAACGGGGTATAACGACCCAGAAGATATTTTTACGCCGGCGATTGTATTCGGGAGTTACGATAATGGTTTTATCATTGAAGATTTAACAGAATATTTCGTTGATTCTATATCTGGATCGTTGGGGGCACTGTTCCCAACATTGGGTAATGGTGCAACACAGCAACCAATATTCTATGGAACATTTGCACATACGAATATAAGGTCGATACCATCTGGGCTGTTTGATGGTGTGACGGGTTCAACATATCACATGTTTGACGGCACATTTGAGGGTTGTGAAAACTTGGAATCAGTTCCGGCAAATTTATTTAGCGGCGTCACTGGTTCGGCAGAAATTATGTTTGCTTACACATTTTCCGGTTGTACATCATTAACAACAATCCCATCGGATTTATTTAGTGGTATTACCACCGGTGCACACGAGATGTTTGCCAGCACATTTTTTGGTTGTACATCATTAACAACAATCCCGTCAAATTTATTTAGTGGTATTACCACCGGCGCAAGTCATATGTTTGCCAGCACATTTTACGGTTGTACAAAATTAACAACAATCCCATCAAATTTATTTAGCGGTATTACCACCGGTGCAAATTATATGTTTGCCAGCACATTTTACGGTTGTACAAAATTAACAACAATCCCATCAAATTTATTTAGTGGTATTACCACCGGCGCAGATGATATGTTTTATTACACATTTTCCGGTTGTACATCATTAACAACAATCCCATCAAATTTATTTAGCGGTATTACCACCGGCGCATATTCTATGTTTGACGGCACATTTAGGGATTGTACATCATTAACAACAATCCCGTCAAATTTATTTAGCGGTATTACCACCGGAGCAAATCATATGTTTAGCCAAACATTTTCCTATTGTACATCATTAACAACAATCCCATCAAATTTATTTAGCGGTATTACCACCGGTGCAAATTATATGTTTAGCGGCACATTTTACGGTTGTACGAATTTATCCGGCTATATTCCACCATCAACATTTGCGGGATTGATTGCGAATAATCATCCAACCGCCGATCATATGTGGAGCGGCGCATTTACCAACACTCAACTGGCAACATCATGTCCGTCGGGAACAACACAATACATAACGGGGTATGAAGGTTCTGGCGCCACCACGTGGAACGGCAAAGTTTCCTGTACCCCGACGACGACGTTGACGATTACTTTGGATGATGGTGATGCCAACACATCGGTTGCGCCGGGCACGGTCTATTTGGATTTCGGGACGGGCTGGTATTCCGATGCGGGCGCAACAACATCCATATCAACATTGACCACGGTTCCGTCAAAATCCGGCTATATATTCAATGGATTTTGGTCGGGTGCGAACGGCACCGGCACACAAATAATCGCACCAAACGGCGGGTTCGTCGCGTCTGGATCCGCATTGACGTTCACGGTCAATAACGCCACCATTTACGCAGATTGGCGCACACCGTACACCGTCAATTATTCATGCGGTTCGGGTTCTGGAACTGCGCCGGCAAACGGCACCGCTAATTTTGGCGCAACATTTACCACCGCGGCGAACACGTGTTCAAAGAGTGGATATATGTTTGCCGGTTGGGCGGTATCCGGCACTAATGACGTTGTTTCTGGCGCGTTCATATGGAATTACAATTCGAACAAGACGCTGACTGCGCAATTTGAAACCGCTAAATTCAGCGTGACCACAACGAACCTGGACGCGGGCGATGAATTCAGGTTCGGTATGTCCGCGGCGGGCGTATTCACAGTAGATTGGGGCGACGGCACAGTCGAAACAATCAACCGCACCAATAACACCGAATATGAATTATACAGCCACACATACACCACCGCCGGCGTTAAAACTATCAAATTCGCCGGCACCGCCACAGGGTATAACGACCCAGAAGATATTTCTACGCCGGCGATCGCATTCGGACTCTATGATAATGGTTTTGTCATTGAAGATTTAACAGAATATTTCGTTGATTCTATATCTGGATCGTTGGGAGCACTGTTCCCAACATTGGGTAATGGTGCAACACAGCAACCAATATTCTATGGAACATTTGCACATACGAATATAAGGTCGATACCATCTGGGCTGTTTGATGGTGTGACGGGTTCAACATACCATATGTTTGACGGCACATTTTCTTATTGTGAAAACTTGGAATCAGTTCCGGCAAATTTATTTAGCGGTATTACCACCGGCGCAAATGAGATGTTTTACGGTACATTTGACGGTTGTTCATCATTAACAACAATCCCATCAAATTTATTTAGCGGTATTACCAGTGGCGCAGATTATATGTTTGTTGGCACATTTTCCCATTGTACATCATTAACAACAATCCCATCGGGTTTATTTAGTAATATTACCACCGGCGCAACGTATATGTTTTATTCCACATTTGGCGGTTGTGAAAACATTAGCGGGTATATTTCACCGGCATTATTCCGCGGATTAATTAATAACGGTTCCCCGTATGAATCCGATATGTTTGAATATACATTTTACAATACTGACTTAACCGATGATTGTGGAAATTATGGTTTATCTGAATATGAAACGGGTTATGAACAATACTGGGACGGCCACGTTGCGTGTGGTAATTTATATACAACATGTCCGGTGGGTAAATTTATGCATCCGGATACTGGCGTTTGCACCGCGTGTCCAATCGGTTCATATAATGATGGCACAGTCGAAGAAGAATGTATCCCATGCCCATGGGGAACAACAACTTCTGGCCCCGGACAGTCTATGTGCAACGCCGAATGTCATAATAATATTGGTGTGTTGTATTATAAACGCCCAGAATGGGATTATGATGAATATACTGTGAATAATGTTTGCACAATCAGTTCTTGCAGTGGCGGATATTATCCGGTTATCAACGATACTGGTAATTTGTGCGCGTCCTGTGCCGAAACAACCGGCGGAACATACACGCACAGTCCAACCAGTGGTGTGTCGGTCTATAATTTGGATGAAAAATATGGTGGCGATGGACGTCGTGCGTGTTTCCTGTATCGCAGCGAAATCAACGGGTCATATATTAAAAACCCAGGCGATATGATGGCGTCTGAATGTCCCGCAGGATTTTATAACAACTATCCAGGCATAGACCCCGACGAAGAAGAACCAGATTATAATATTGTCTCTGGTCAGGCCATCCATTTCGGCGAAGCATATGACTGTGAAGTGTGTCCGATAAATACTTATTCAATTGGTGGTGCAACACAATGCACATCGTGCTTGCAAAACTATGCAACGTTCGGCGAAAGAAATTCGCCTGCATCGTGCCGTATTATGTGTGCCGGCGGATATTATCTGAAAGATGCTAATGATTTGGAATGTACTGCGGTTGGTGCGGGAAATTGGGCGGTTTCTGGATTCGTATCCCAAGGCAGTGTCAGCACATATCAATCGTGTCCTGTGGGGTTGACTAATATTGGATATGGTGTCGGCGCAGACGAAGAGGGCGATTGTGGACGTATCTTGCATGTCGGCGATAATATAATGTATCTGCGCACGGACCGTAAGACCGAACATACTTTGAATGTCAAAGTCGGCAATACTATATTCTATGGTAATATGGCGGCGGCTGATGTCAATATGAGTTATGGCGTCAATAAATCCTTAAAAGTCAGGTTCAATAATACTACGTATTCTGTGTATGACGATAGTGGTGAAACATATATCGCAGAACCAGAAGTATCTATACAGTTGGATCCAAATCCGGCTGCAAAAACTATCGTGCCGTCACAATATAACAGCGCCAGCGGCATGGATTGGTCTGCGGTTATGAATGATGCAGATCAAACTGAATTGTCTGGTGTCGGCAGATGTTCTACGACGACTGGCGCGAATGGCGCAATCAGTGCTATCGATTTCGAACCAAATGGCAACGGAACTCAGTGTTGGTGCAAAATCACAGATCCTGTGGAAGCCACCAGATGGGTTGCCGCGACCGCCAACACCAGTTGTTCTGAAAAATGCGGATACTATTGCGCGAATAATATGAAAGGGTCCAAGGCTAAGAATATTACATACAGAACTAACTTGTATTCGGCGGCGGGAATACTGAAACAATAAGGTGTTTTAACAGGTTTTATTTTTCAAGGCGATACAATCTTGCTTTTCCGATTTTATTTTTTGATTGTGTCACCTTGAAAAATGAAATTTTATGTGTTAATAATAAGGCATACAAATCAATCTATCAACAAACAAACACCACCAAATGGTGGTGTTTGTTTATATATAATGTTTTAAAATTATCGACTTACACAACTAGAATATGTTTGTGCAATCAAAGATGTTTCTGTCTGGCTTAATGTGGCCACAGGAACAATATAGCAACGTGCGCTGTCGCGAATAATGAACACTTTGGTTCCGCGTTTATATGCCGTTTGCATATTGTCCATCTGTGAAGACGATAAAAACGGATTTTGCGTTAATGGTAAATTAGATAAACCCGCCTGAACCACCTGAGCCGCGTCAGAATAATTATAAATTTCATACATAGACGTCACGTCCATAAATAAATCCTGAGTTGCGTATGGGTTTTCCGCCGTCGTTGTTGTCGTTGGAAACGCAACACCGGTTAACGCGGTTGCCGCAGCCTGTAATACAGGATAACCGGTTGTTTCCACGCGGGCAGTTGTGTTTATTTGCATGTTTTCACCGCACGCCAAATTCATACGATTAGTATAACTGACCAATACAGAATCAACCGCGGATTCCCAATTGCTGCCCTTAGAATTCAAATCCAAACTGACAATCTTTTCAGCCCAACCCCAAATGTTTGCGCCTACGTTTCCAGCGTTTGCAAAACGTGTCACCATTTCCGCAGAACCACCAACAACGCCTGGACCACAATAATCATTCAGCATTGTTTTTAATTTGCTGTCGGTTTCATTGCCGTATGTTAAAGCAACCGCGTGACATGACATAGCAGCCTCTAATTCACGACGACGTTGCAAGCATTCATCAGAGTGGGATTTTGTTAATTTATCCGCCATATTCGCCATGGACAGATATGACATAACCTCTTGTTCGACATACGACGGGCATAAACGCGCCGCAGTATTCATACCGCCACTTGTATTCTTGGTTCCCGTGGCATATTGTGGCAACAATATAGACATATCTTTTTGCAGGCACAACATTGCGTAATTATATAATTCGGTTTCTGTGGCAAAAGTATTTGTGCAACGGTTAGATGTTTTTCCAGGCACAACAGTCACATCGCCACAATAATCAGACAAACATTTGTAAATCTTTTGACGGCACGCACTGTCCACGTCGGGTTGCGTCACCAAAAAATAGGTGTTTTTTTGATTTTGAACATATGCATTAGCCAAACTCTTTTGACCACGTGAATCCGCAACCGCGTTATACGAATTAGATGATACCGCAGATGCAGCGTTCGTATGCGTCACCGATGCGCGTGCCGTATCATTTACCACAGATCCCGCCGACACTGCAGATGCAGCGTTCATTATCAAACATGCACCAACAAAACCAAATGTTGCTAATATTTTATTCATGGAATATCCCTCTCAATTGATAATCATTATATCACGATTGGAACATAAACGCAATAAAACTTTCATGATAAAATATAAAAAAAGTTGATTTAATCAAAAATGCTGGTATATTTTTTGTATGATGGTTGTAAATAATGAAATTTTGACACAAATTAATGACGACATTTCTGCCGTCAGGGGGTTTCTTTGACCCTATAAAAATCCAATCAGAAATAGATAAATTAACCAATATTTCAAACCAATCTGATTTGTGGGATAATCCTGAATATGCACGCGGAATTTTGCAGAAAAAATCAAATCTGGAAAAGCAGTTGGCAGAATTAAATCATCTGGAAACAGAATATAAAAATTTGGTTGATTTGTACGATTTATCGCCCGAAGACACAGACGTAAATAACGCCATTGCGAATTTGGCGGACGCCGCACATAGGGCTAAATTTATCACGTTGTTTCGCAATCCCGAAGATAACAATGGTGCGTTTTTGTTTATACAATCTGGGGCTGGCGGAACAGAGGCCCAAGATTGGGCGCAAATGCTGTCGCGTATGTATACTCGTTGGTGTGAAAGACATGGTTTTTCTATTGAAACAGTCGAAGAACACGCTGGCGATGTTGCTGGAATAAAAAGCATAACTTTTCGAATTTCTGGGGAACGTGCATATGGTTGGTTGAAAAACGAAATAGGTGTGCACAGATTGGTTCGAATTTCGCCTTTTAATGCAAACGGCAAACGTCAGACCAGTTTTGCATCTGTGGACGTATGGCCAGACGTTGACGATTCCATAGAAATCGAAATCAACGACAAAGATTTGCGCATAGATACGTATCGTTCATCGGGTGCAGGCGGTCAACACGTCAACAAAACAGACAGTGCTGTTCGTATTACTCACATTCCAACGAATACAGTTGTCACGTGTCAAAACGAACGCAGCCAAATTCAAAACAAAGAAATGGCGATGAAAATGTTGCGCTCTAAATTGTATGAATTAGAATTGCAAAAACGCGCTGCCGCCGAAGACGAGGCCAAGGCAAATCAGAAAAAAATAGAGTGGGGCAGCCAGATTCGCAACTATGTTCTTTACCCGTATCAGTTGGTCAAAGACGTGCGTACAAACGTTGAAAAAACGGATTCAAACGCGGTCTTGGACGGCGACTTAGATGATTTTATGCTGGCAATGTTGGCGCAATAATGAATATCTCAGATTTACATATTTCTGCAATTAATTATTTGTACCCGAACGCGAAAGAGGTTGCACTGCCACGCATTCGTGGGCATATCCGAGACGTCTATATCATAACAAATGAACGCGATGAAAAATTTGTATGCAGATTTTCAAATGAAAAGACAGCAAAACATAATTTGAACGCCAGTCAATTATTGACTAAATATTCTATACCTGTCCCACAAGTGACAATTTGCAAATACAATTCGCAATATTGTGAAATATACCCATTTATCAAAGGAAAAACATTTTGCGAAAGAATTTCAGACGGTTTGTCCAAAGACAAATTTGACCGTATTTACAATCAATTATTTGATATTGCATATAAAATATCACAAATCCCAGTTGATAATACATTGAACATATCGTTGCCATTACCAACGCGTCTTATTAAGGGGTTGTTTAACGTGTTAAATCCTGAATCAAAACGGCAATTATGTCATTATGATATGTATCCTTCGAACATAGTGCTGGACGACCAAGACAATGTTTGTGGATTGTTAGATTTAGATTCTGTGACACCGATTTCTTTGCGATTTGCATTATTTGTTGTTATGCGCGATGCCGCAATTCGCGGATATTATGATATAAAAACACTTGAAAAATTGTCTGAAAAACTAAACGAACCGTATAATAAGATAAGTTTAGACAGACAAATGAAAATATTTATGATGCAAAGAAATTTGATAAAATTCTTTCTAAGCGAAAAAATACGCAATCAATTGTTGAAAATTCGCATAAAATGATATAGTATAATCTGTATGCACCCATAGCACAACTGGATAATGCGTCGGCCTCCGAAGCCGGAGATTGCAGGTTCGAATCCCGCTGGGTGCGCCATAAATTCAAACCGGCTTTTGCCGGTTTTAATTTATGTTGCGTCAACCCGGGGTTTGAACCTTCGACAACTAAGTAGATTTTGGAAGTTTTACGCACCAAAATCGTCACGGTTGCCACGCAGGCATTTATGCCGAGTGAATCCCGCTGGGTGCGCCATCCGCTTTCGCTTACGCTACAGCGAGATTGGCTTCGTAGAAAACATATCTTTTCAAAATTATCAATTTACATTATTGAAATGTCCATCCGACAAAGGTATATCCACGGCGGGATGGTGGTGTTGATGGCGTGGTAAATGCCCCGCCATATGTGCATGTTCCAGATTCATAAGTGTTGCCATCTGCATCTTCCCAATTAAGCGTGATAGTATTCGCACCACATTATTCCCGTTCAATATTACTATATTGCTTATTCACAACAAAAAATGTTGTTGGGATTTTGCCCATATAGGCATCTTTGACGGCGTTTTTCAATTCAGGGTGTTTCACCAAAGTTTTTTCAATAATTGCCAATGCCTGATTAATTTGTTCTTCGACAGCGTGCATCGTATCTATTTTATTTTCGTACACACGCCAATTCACGGACAGTGCGATATCTTGCAGTTTATTTACATCTCTTTTTGGCATATTTATAATAATCAGTGAATATATCGCGCGTGCCATTTCCATATCTGGTTGATTAAACATTTTTAAATATTTATCAGACATTTCAGGATACATTTTTTTCAATACTTCGAAATAGCGTGCGATTAATCGATTAAAAAATACTTCGGGTTGTTCGTCATATTCTGGGTCTTTGTCTTTGATAGAACAAATAAAAGCACTAAGTCCGACACCAGTTAGCGCGATAGCCAACATATACAATGAAAACGCGATGTGTTGGCCGGTTGTTTGTTGAAAATGGTATGTTTCAGGCATACGATATCCTGAAATGCCCGCACCACCAAAAAACAAAATCAGAAAAAAACATGCGACTATTTTTGCAGCGCGATTTTTATTTTTTGCCTTGTTCTTTGCGTTTTTTATGCCTTTTTCAACAATCCGGGATGCATCAACAAAAGTTCGGTTATCAACCAAACCGTGTAAATAATTGCTATAAAGTTGACGATTTTGTAATTTTTTATTTGGCCACATTAATTCTTCGTCGCGGTCAAAACGTTTTAAAATATCTTTATTCATACTATCAGAGTCATCAGACATAACTTCATCCTATATATATGTCAAAACCATTATAGTTGTTTTAGGTTTTAAGTCAATTAAATGTTTTACTTGATTTATAGGGGCAAAAACGCTAGTTTTTCTTTTGAAAAAATGCTATAATTTTTTTATATAAAACCGCGCACCCAAAGATTTACTACGAATAAAGTTTTCTTTATTGGCAATGAATTGGCGGGTGCGCACATAAGATAACTAAACAAAAGGATTTATATATGGTGAAAGTCAAAGAAACAACAACTATCGCTGATAAGCCGGCGCATGAATCTGATATAAATGATGATAAAATATATTTTATGGCGCTGGGTGGGTTGGAACACGTCGGGCAAAATATGTATGTGTATAAATATCGCGGAAAATATCTGGTCGTCGATTGTGGAATGGGATTTTTAGAAGAAGAAATTGGCGCAGGTGACGTTCAATATTGTGATACAACATGGCTGGAAAAACATAAAAAGGACGTGGTTGCTTTCGTTATGACGCACGGTCACGAAGACCACATTGGTGCATTAAAATATATATGGCCGAAATTCAGAAAGCCGATATATTGCACACGGTTTCCCGCAGAAATTTTGCGTCGTACATTCCAAGGCTCCGAAATGGATTTCGACCCAGACAAAGACATTGTCGAATTTGACCATCATGGCGCAGAATTGGATTTGTCGCCGTTTATTGTTGAAACTTTCCACGTCACACACTCCGTTCCCGAAGCGCAAATGTTGATAATCAAAACGCCTGCGGGCAAAATTTTGCATACGGGCGATTGGACGTTTAATGATGGAAATCCAATCGAAGACAATACTAATTATGAACGTTTGGCAGAGATAGGTTCTGACCCTAAATTGTTGGCGTGTGTTTGTGATTCTACGTCGTCTGAACGCCAGACACCACAAACAACTGAAATTCAGGTTCGTGAAACATTGACCGAAATTATGAAAAATGCCCCTGGGCGTGTGTTTGTGACTGGTTATTCGCGCAGTTTAGCACGTATAAAAATGTTTGCTGAGGCGGCACATGCTGCCGGTCGTGTTGCGTCTATCAAAGAGCGCAGCAATCCAAATCCTGTGCCATATGTTGGATTGCCTGAATTCCGTGAAATTGGAATTGCGTATGGATATTTAAACCCAGATGAAATTTACCTGCACGAAGAAATCAAAGATTTACCCGCAGAAAAACAGGCTATATTCTTGACCGGTTCCCAAGGGGAAAAATTTGCTATGTTGACACGGTTATGCGGCGGATATGTCAAAGAATTAAAATTATTGCCAACTGATACGGTTGTATTCAGTGCGATTATTATTCCAGGCCGCGAACAAGATGTTTCGTATCTTTATAATAAATTAGCGCGCATGGGAATAAAAACATTTACTATATTCGATACAGATAACCTACATGCGTCGGGACATGCGGGGCGCCCTGAATTCGAACGTTTTTATGAAATGGTTCATCCCCAGGTTTCAATTCCAATGCACGGTGAATATATATCTGAAATGTTAAATGGCAAGATGGCAATGGAACGTGGTGGTGCTAAACATATGATGATTGTTCATAATGGTGATATGATTGCACTGAAAGACGGCGAAGAACCATATGTGTGTGAATCTGTGCCGGTTGGATTTGTCGTTATGGAAGGAGAAACCGAACGCAGTGCGGACGATCCTGTATATAAAACACGCAAGAAAATTGCATCAAATGGCGCGATATTTGTGACTTTGCCTGTGGATAAACGTGGATTTTTAAAAGGCGTCCCAGAGGTTTCCAGTGTTGGTATTTTTGAAACAGATGATACTGGTTTTATGAAACGTCAAATTCAAATAGAAATCACGAATGCTATTGATAAATTGACCAAAACTGAACGCAAAGACAAAAATAATTTACACAAAGCAGTCCAGGCAGCGTCTAACAAAGTTGTACGTGCTGCGTTGGGTGCAGATAAAAAACCGCAATACAGCGTTCATTTCGTAATGAAATAATAATAGAGTACCCATTAAAAGTCCGACAAATGTTTTGTCGGACTTTTTTGTTGAAAAAAATCATACACGGACTTGATACAAACCTGTTTTTTTGATATAATATGTGTCATGAAAATAACCAGAAGACAACTTTTGAAAACGGCGGGATTTAGTGCACTTGTTATCGGATTTTCACCGCGTATCGCGTTTGCATCGCCGAATTCGTTGAAAAATATCAGAACGGGGATCCAACCTGGTGAAAAAACACGTCTGGTTATTGAAACTAGTGCGCGACCATCATATTCTTTTTCATATGGTGAAAAGCAATTAATAGTGAATTTATCAAATACTAATGGACATGGCGATGTAAAACCGGCATTGGCAAAGGGGACATTGATAACACGTATCACACAAATTCAAGATAATTCACAATTACAAATTGTCGCTACGTTATCTGGGATGATTGATGCGATTGACAAGACCCAGGTTATGATATTGGAACCAAATGGCGACAACGACTATCGATTGGTGATTGATTTTACGCGTGGCACAGGGCGCGGAATAAATCCTGATGCAACTGTTGCTGTCGCAAAGAAAGATGAAAACAAAGCCACATTGAAACCAGATACAAAACAACATATAATCGTAATAGATGCAGGACATGGTGGTAAAGACCCTGGCTGTATTGGTAGGGGCGGAACCCAGGAAAAAACGATAGTGTTGTCTGTTGCAAAAAAACTGAAAAATCAATTAGATGCGAACGGATATAAAACCTTTTTAACGCGTTCAAATGATACGTATTTGAAATTGGGAGATCGCGCCGAAATTGCCGAGAAAAAACACGCTGATTTATTCATATCTTTACATGCAAATGCGAACCCTAGTCGTGATGTAAGGGGCTTTTCAGTATATACGCTGTCTGAAAAGGCGTCAGACGAAGAGGCTCAAAAATTGGCAGAATCTGAAAACGCTGCTGATAAAATTGATGTTGATGGATTTGAACAATTTTCCAAAGATATTCGTGTTGCTTTGTCTGCGTTGCAACAGCATGCGGTTGCAGAATTAAGCGAAGAATATGCTAACGGTTGTGCAAAAAGTTTGAACCGTGCATCAATTGATCAACAACCTGGACCTGCCGTGCGGCATGCGCCATTTGCGGTGTTGCGGTCAACTGTGCCTGGGGCTTTGATTGAACTGGGGCATTTGTCTAATAAAAAAGAAGAAAAATTATTAAAATCAGACGATCACCAAAACAAATTGGTTGCGGCGATTGTAAAATCCGTGAAATCCTATGATTTTGACGTATAAAAGAACGCCCAAATAGGCGTTTGATTTTTTATTATTTTGTTTTTAACCTCTTTATATATAACTTTCTTAAACCCGCATCGGGCAGGGTGGTTTCTTTAACAAATTCAAAGCCTCTGGCTACCGTTTTCCAACTGCTGATGTTTTCAGGATGTATTTTTGCCACGGCGTAGTCAAATCCCAAATCTTTCGCTAAATCTAACAACAACAATCCTAATTTTACAGCGATTCCTATTCCGCGGTATTCGGGCAAAACCAAAACGCCCAATTCGCAAACTTTATAATTATTCAATTCTAATTCTTGTTTCAAATCCGCCACCCAGTCTTGTGATAAATAAAGTTGTGCCATACCAACCAATTTATCGCCGTCATACGCTCCATACAAAGGAGCATAATTTACATCATCAAACATATTATCCAATTCCCATTGGCTATAAGGGATAAAAAATGCCGGATTTTTCAGACCGCCTAAAACAACATCTATTAATTTGAACAATTGTTCTTTGTCGGATTCTGGTATTTTTTTATATGTCAGATTCATCGTGGCGTCCTCATTTAATTCTATTTACTTTATAGAACATACCTTGGCGGCTGAAATTTTTGATGTTTTTTGCGCCAATATAACTGCCACAACTGCGCAATGCACCACAAATATCATTTATGGTATCGCGTATTGGACCTGTGAACGGGACAAATTTGCGTTCCACACCTTCACTGGTACCTGATTTGGTTGTTTCGCCATAGTTTTCCTGTTGAGCACGAAAACTGCTCATACCATAATATTCTTTGAAAACTTTTTGTTCAATAATCGGTTCGTTGGTTTGTGCGTCAATTTCATCTGTTTTTATGTATTTTACAACTTTGTTGCTGTCAGATTCTTCACAGCCCACGAACATAGAACCCGACATACAAAAATCAGCGCCTGCGACAAAAGCCTTGCAAAAATCGCCGTTTTGTTTGAATCCACCATCAACAATAACATATCCGCCAACCTGATGTGCGGCATTGGCGCAATCAATTGTTGCAGATAATTGTGGACGTCCACAGCCTGTCTGATTGCGGGTCATACAAATCAGACTGGGACCAATACCTTGTTTCACCAAATTAGCCCCCGCCAGAATTAATTTTTGGGTTTCGTCACCACTGCACACGTTGCCAACGGCTATAATTTTTGTTGGGAACATTTTACGCAGAGTTTTTACACAATCAGTAATTTCTGGTATATATGCATTTGGAACATCTAACAAAACACTAAATCCTGCGTTTGCAGATTTTTCTATGTCGTTCAGTTTTTGTAATTCGCTGTCCCAATTCCTTTTGCCGACCGTCACAAATAAACGTGCCAATGCAACAGTGTTATCAACGCCGTCGTCTTCAACCGCACAATGATTCTCAGGATTTGTTGAAATATCTTTGATGAATTCAGATATTTGTGCCGCAGTATAAAATTTATGCAACGTTGCGCACATCTTGTTCTTTAATAATTCTTTGGCAACGGCAAAAGTCCCAGTTTGGGTCATATTTGCCGACATTATTGGAACACAGCGTAAATGCAAATTTTTAAAATTTCGTATGATTTCTACTTCGCCCCTATGGTTAATAGTCGTTGTTTGTGGGGCAATCAATACATCATCAAAATCCAGTTGAATATCATTGTGTATAATCATGGCAGAATCCTTTCAAAACATTTGTGCGCTTTGCACGCAATAACGAAAATTAGTGGCGGAGACGAAGGGGTTCGAACCCTTGATACAGTTGCCTGTATACGCGATTTCGAGTCGCGCGCATTCAACCAGCTCTGCCACGTCTCCGTTATCATTTAGCAGTTGAATTATATATAAATCAAATAAAAAATCAACGGTTTAATTTGAATAGATTTTTTCTTATAACAATATTATATAAAATAATATAAAATCCACGTATAAGCGCAAAGGAATCCCGATGAAAACGTTTTATGACCAGGTCTATGATATTGTTGCAAAAATCCCCAGTGGCACTGTCACAACATATGGCGATATTGCGAAAATGTTGGGGCATCCGCGCGCCGCACGTTTTGTGGGCTATGCTATGAATGCATCTTGTGAAACCGATAATTTGCCATGGCATCGTGTCACTTTTGCAGATGGACGTTTGTGGGACGGGCAATGGGAAAAATTCCAGCGCGATTTATTAACCAAAGAAGGTGTTGGTTTTACCAAAGATGGTCGAATTGATGTTGAAAAATACAGATGGCGTCCTGAAAGTTTGAAAGCGCCAATTGATTTAAATGATATGCCTTTGAAATTTTGAATTTTTTTTATCTTTTTTGTAATAAAAAACTTTATTTTTTGTAAAATATGGTATGATATATATACCGTATGATAACAAAAAAGGTTTAATAATGAAACGTTCTGATTTGATAAGAAGCCTGCAAGTACAGTTTAAAAATATGCGTGAATCTGATGCAATGGCTATGTTTGATACTGTGATGGATGAAATGAAATCTGCGGTTGCAGACGATAAAAGAATCGAAATTCGTGGTTTTGGAACTTTTCAACCACGTAATCGTGCAACAAAAACCGGATATAACCCCAGTACGGGCGAAACGATGTTTTTACCGGCTAATAAAACAATTTTATTCAAACCAAGCCGTGAATTGACCAAGAAAATGAATGGATAAATAAGATGTCTGCTGGAATAAAAAACCATAATCGTGACAGATACGAACGTGTCCGCAGATTGATGTGGATTAAATGCGAAGCCTGTGGTCGTTTGGTATATTACAAAGATTACAAAAACAATAACTATGTTTGTCCGCGGTGTGGGCGTGCATTCATTATGACGCCAAAACAGCGTTTTGATTTGCTGTTTGATGATGTTTCGTGGCAAAAATATGAATTGCCTCAAAATACTGATGACCCACTGAATTTTGTGGACAGAACATCATACAAAGACAGATTAGCCGAAGCACGCAGTGACACTGGAACCCACGATGCTATTTCGACTGCAGACGGCAAGGTTGCAGGCATAAATACAACTGTGTGCGTTATGAACGGTGACTTTATGATGGGGTCAATGGGACGTGCCGCGGGCGATGCCATTGTGGCCAGTATTGAACACGCTATTGAATTGAAAAATCCGTTTGTTATGGTGACGTGCAGTGGCGGCGCCCGTATGCAAGAAAATATTTTGTCGTTAATGCAAATGGCGCGCACTACGGTTGCAGTGAATAAACTGCATGAAAATAAATTGCCATACATTGTTATTTTAACAGACCCAACATTTGGTGGCGTGACCGCATCATTTGCGATGCTGGGCGACGTTCATATTGCCGAAGCAGGCGCACGTGTTGGATTTGCGGGTCGCCGTGTAATTGAACAAAATATACACGAAAAATTGCCATCTAATTTCCAAACTGCTGATTATCTGTATGCGCATGGTATGGTTGATATAGTTGTCCCACGTGTTGAATTAAAAGCTGCGTTGGAACGCGTGTTAAAAGTGCTAACTAAACAACCAGGCGATGCCAAAGTAATAGACATCAAAATGCCTAAATTTGACGCACCAAAGAAATCGCGAGATATGGGAAAAACGCCTGAATACGATCGTGTTTTGATGGCGCGTAATGAAAACAGACCGCACTTTTTGGATTATGTTGCCGGCATAGTTGATGATTGGACATACCTTGCAGGCGACAGATGTTTTGGCGAAGACGCCGCGATGGGATCTGGGTTGGGGTATTGGTATGGTATTCCTGCGGTTATTATTGGGCAAGAAAAGGGTCGAACCATAGAAACACGCCAACAACATCGTTTCGGTATGCCTAATCCAGAAGGTTATAGAAAGGCTCAACGTATGATGAAATTGGCGGAAAAATTCAATCTGCCTTTGATTTCTTTGTTTGATACTGCGGGGGCTTTTGCTGGTGGTGCGGCGGAAGAACGTGGACAGTCTCAGGCGGTCGCCGCAACCATATCAATGGGATTAAAAATGCGCGCGCCATACGTGGCAGTTAATGTAGGCGAGGGTGGTTCTGGTGGTGCCATAGCAATCGGTACGGGCGATAAAATTATGATGTTGGAAAACGCAATTTATTCGGTAATTGCGCCTGAATCTTGTGCCAGTATTTTATGGAAGGATAATAAGTTCAAGGCTCAGGCTGCGACCGCATTAAAATTGACTGCGCGCGATATGGCTTCGTTGAATGTGATTGATAAAATAATAAACGAACCATCAGGCGGGGCGCAACAAGATTGGCAAACAACAATGGAAATGGTGGCTAAATCTGTTGCAGATGCAATCAAGGAATTACAGGATATCCCCGTGGACGAATTGCCGACAATGCGCGCAAAAAAATTCTTGGCTATGACGCGTGATGTTGAAATATATCAGCCCGAACATGTCCCAGAAGAAAAGCAAGTATAATTAAAAAAAACGCCGTTTTGGCGTTTTTTTAATTTCTGATCAATAAACGCCAATTACAAACAGATATTAATACACTGATTTTATGATATTGAATTAATTTCTTTAACCAATGACGTCTGAATTCTTGCAGGGCCATACGGCGCATTTGGTGCATTGGAATTTTTGGTCCAAATTCGATTATGTTCGCGCCACATTGATAAATACCTTGGCTGTCATGACATTTTTGTTTTATAACCGGTGTCACAGGGAATATTTCGTATGCGTATGCCTGTTTTGGTAATCCAGATTTTAAAACATCATGCCACAACATGGCATCAAAAGCATTGTCTGAAAAGTGAAGCACTGGGGTTTTGTGCTGTATATATAAACCTTCGATTACGGGGAATCTGGCGACAAATCGTATCCCAGGTTTTATATCTGAAACATCAGCAATATCATATGCCGATTTGAATAGTGAATCTGTTGTAATGATTTTATAACATCGGTTCATCGTGCAACAGCCAATTATAAATTTTTACAGCATCTGGGGCGGATGGATATGGGTTTTCTTTGGGAATCTGATTGTGTTCAAATTCTTGTTTTATTTGATTTATCAATAAACTTGGGCAAAGTTGGCGGTCTATTCTGATAATTTCGGCGCCACATTGATAAAAACCTGCTGAATCGCGACATATTTGTTTTACAATAGGTGTCAAAGGCTGCACGACATATATTGTGGCTTCCCATACTTGATGGTCTGTTAACCTTAAAAACCATAACAAACCGTCTAATGCGTTATCTGTAAAATGCATTACAGGAAATTTGGATTGGATTTTTACTCGTTGTTTGTTATCGTCAAAGAAAAACATTTGTGCTTGTAAAATAGTATCGCAGGGGATTTTGCCACAATCATCAAAATGATATATGCGTTTCAGAAAAGATCTTTGTGTAACTGTTTTATAGTATGTTTTCATATGATTTATCCCGCAATACGGACATATTATAAACAAAAATATGTATTTGTCAACGTATTAAGATTTAAAATACAAACGTATAAAAACGCATATCAATCATTTAGCAATTTTAATCGAACGGCGATTTAATAATATAATTTACTTTGATTGTTTTGTTTAATTGTGTGTTGTGCAAAGTGCACGATACATCTGTATTTTTTTGGATTTTTTCTGCATAAAAGGTTGGATGCCCAATTTCGGCATGTTGGGGCCATACAGTTGATTGTCTGCAATCGCTAACTGTCAAAAGGGTATAGCCGAAATGGTAATCTTTGGGCATTAAATTACCCGTTTCAAGATAAGTATCATCGCGGGCCATCTTATCAGCCATTGGATTATAATAAGTTATGTTTTTGTTTATATCATCAACAACCATTTGAATCACGTCTTCATTATGTTCAGATGTTTCAATATAAACTGGATTGGCAATATAATTTGATACGGTGTTTTCAACACGCGCATAAGTATCTTCACTGATATTTATATTATTGCGCAAAGTCTGTATTTTGGAACATTGAGCATAAAAGTCCATTTTTCTCCAACTTACCTGATCATCGTCATTTTGCATTTCTTTCATAGCATTCATAGATTGTGGCAATTTTTTTAATATATTATTATGGCTTTCAATCATTTTGTAATATTCTGGGGCAGGGACAGTATAGTCATATTCTTTTGCGGTCAGCGGTGACAGTGTTTGTAAATATTCTGAACAATTCAAAAAATCCATGTCAGAATCGCCAACAGTGCGCTGTTGGTTGACACCATCAACAAAACTTTGATAGCGTTCCATTTGTTGATCATATGTTTCAACATTTGTCAGTCCTGTTTGCTTAGATGCATTATCTCTGTCGCCAGTTTTATATTTTACGGTCATCAATCCGTTTGCACCAGATTGTACCTTTGTGCCAACTAAAAACTTTAAATACCACGCCGCACCATATTCAGGCGTATTGCAAAAAAAGATTGTTGAACCATCTTTGGTGCATGGATTTGATGGGGCGTTTTTGTTTGAACAATTTAAAAAACATTGAAATTCGTTATCTTTCGCAGAAAACACACCATAATTGTATTTTGGATCCAGTCCATAATAATCTGTTTCTTTGATAACATGCTGTTTATTTACCGAATACTCTGTAGTTCGGCCACCATTAACCGTATAATCATTTTCAATCATATCATTATGCACAGAAACAATCTGCCTGACAAGATCTTCGCACATGGACATTTTGTCTGATTCCGTCAAAGATTTATCTGTATGGCGAACACAACAATCCATCATTGTATACAAAGAAATACCCCGTATCGTATTTAAGCATCTCGCAAAACCGTCTTTGTCAATAACATTAGATGTCACGCGCCCCAGGACTTCTTTTACGGCGCTTGGATTAATAACGTCGTCCATGGGACCAACGTGCTCAGACGCCAGTGCTGTTAAAACACATATATTTGCAATCAATAATGAACAAGACAATGTTTGTTTAATCATTTTACACGCCCCACATTTTATGGTGTTTTTAAAATTAGCTCAAATCTTACTGTGAATTCTGTATTTGTTATTCTGTTTTTTACCTTGCATTCAACATCAGGAAAAAAATTGGTAATCACATTGCCGACAACGTCATAGTGTTGAACACAATCGGTTTCGTTAACATAACTGTATCCAAAATCCAAGCCACGATACCACTCTGAATCCAAAATATTTAATTTTTCGTTTATCTCAGCCGCGGCAGAAAATTTTTGGTTTTTGCTGATATATAACTTTACTGGCCCAGCCAAATATGTTTTTACAGCATTTTCAACCCGATCCATGGTGGCTTCGCGTTTTTTTATTTCTGCTAATTTGTCGGCCAATTCCGAACACCGGCTGTAATCATCTATACGTTCCCAATCACCGGTATCGCTGTAATCAGATTGTGTTTTTACCGTCCCATCGTTTTGATAATATGACAATACATGTAACAATTCAGAATTATATTTTTCAATCAACCAATAATAATCATTACCGTCGGTTAACGGTACATATTGATATTGTTTTGGACTTATGGTGCTGGCGTTGTTAAGAAACTGTTTACAATCTAAAAAATCGGTGTCACCAGGTTGTGCGTATGCCATATCATGGTACAACGTATTATATTCCGCTATTTGTTCACTAAATTCAACTGGGCGTGATATGGTTGCTTCTTTGTTGTTGCCATATTTTATAGTGGTCATAACAAAAACCGGGTCGTATTCTACTTTTGTTCCGATAACAAATTTATTTTTTATACAGGCAAAAATTGTATCCCCATCTTTTGTGCAACCATAATCTTCTGGACCATCTGTGCAATCAAAAAAGCACTGAATTTCGTTTGTTCTGGAATCAAAAACACCACGCGTAAAGTCATGAAAACTAGGCTGCCAAGGTACATCTGTTTTTGCAATATAATACTTTCCATCTGGCGAATATATTTTGTCGCCCTGTCCAGTTATGCCATTATTTGCACGATTATCAATCAATTCATTGTGTGCATTAACGATTTGTTTAACAAAATTTTGGCACCCATAAACCTGTTGGTTTGCATCAGCCGATTTTTTAGTGTTGTCCAAACAGCATGTCATTAAAAAATACATAGATACATCAGGTTCGTTTTTTATGCACGTGGCAAAGCCTTTCTTGTCAATAACAGTATCTTTTGTTTGAATCATTACGTCTTTTACCGCAACTGGGTTAACAACTTTGTCAAATGGCGACAACGACTGATTTGCGTGTCCACCACACATATACAAAGCCAAGACGGCAAAAACAGGTAACGAACCAAATGTTTTCATCATTGTAATAACCCTGTGCATTTTTCAGAAACAGTCGCAACTTTTTTTATTGCGGAAATTTGTGCCGCATTAAACACCGTTGCGCCAGCGCTGGCGATAGTGCTGCCTACGGCCATCACATTTGCAGCGGTATTTAAATTCTTTTCTGTTTTTTTGTCACCTTCACGTGTTTTTTCAGTGTTCGCCATGACGCTGGTTGCCGTCCCCACGCCACCAGCCACCGCACCAACTGTTGATGCAAACATCGCGCTGCGCGCTTTCTTGTCAATTGGTGACAAATCTAAATATTCATATTCGCGACAGGCTGTATAAATATCTTGGGCTTCACTGACATCTTCGCCTGCAACTTGTGCTTGGTTAATAGCATTTTTTAATACATGAACAGCCGCAACACAGTCATCAATTTTTGCCTTTAAATCATCATCAACGCGATTTTTATTTGCAATCAACGCGCCGGCAATATTCGTTGCAGTGCTGCTGGCCAACAACCCAGTGCGCCAATTCCCTAATTTTTTTGATTTTTCTTCGGCCTCATTAATAGAACGTTTTACATCTGCCACACTGTTAAATTGGTATTCTTTGAAAAATGCATCAACGTCATCATTAACAATACGCTCGTGCTTTATATTCATGGCATGTCTTTCAATCAAATCGTCTAATACAGCCTGCCACTTTTCGGTTTTTTTATCGGTTTTTGCCTTTGCAATACCAACAGCGGTTGCACCGACACCCAATCCAGTTCCAACACCAGTGATAGCAGTGTTTATGCCCGCCAATTTTTTCATACCCGCTAAATCGTCGTCAATGCCAACACAGGCGCGATACGTTCCCTGTAATGCGGACGTTAAATCAGAAACTTCGGCCCAAGACATATTGCATAACAACAACAAAGACATTCCTAAAATATATTTTCTCATAAAACCCTCGCTACGTTAATCATGTCTTGTATTATATCACAAAACATATTCCCAACCAAGACAAAAATACAAACATAATAAATATTGGAAATATACGTTTTTTTTGGTATAATACTGGGTATGAGTTTAAACAAAATCACTTTCAAAGAAAAATCTGATTCAATACACGAATTAGAATTAAATGCAAAAAATGGCACGGTTGGGGCAGTTGAATTGTTGCAACGTTTTTATGCCGAACTGGATGAAATGGCAATGCATTCTGATATCGCCCCAATGACACGCAGTGCGTATGAACATATTGTGGTGAATTTGCCGTATGATGTCGCCCAAGAATCTTTGGAATATATGTTTAAAAATCACGATATGGTGATATTGAATTCAAGTCATATATTGTTTTGTGTAACGAAACAATATCCTGAAATGACAATGTGGGTGTTTGATAAATTAATGCAGAAACTGCACATCGCAAATGACGCGATGAAATCAAAGATAATACCAATAATGGTAAAAATTATTTTAAATGCCCCTGATAAAAACAAAATGCAATTAATTGATGCACTGTTGGATAGATTAAATCGTGTTGATTTTGATGTTCTGTTCGTTGAAATTGGTGTGTTATACAATTCGATACCGGAATCACGCGACAAAATATTTGACGCAATTGTTGACTATTATGATGCAAATACTTTTGATGGATTAAAGGGCTTGTTTTTGGCGCTGTTCTATCCAACGCCATTACCACCGCGTGTTTTAAATTTAATAGAACGCAATTTGAATAATCCGAATTTAAACAACAGTATTATTGAATTGATGATTGAAATCGCTGGGCGTTTTATTAACGACGAACAACACGGGGAATATGCCAAAGATATTTTGAATAAAATCAGACAAAATAAACATGCAAAAAAGATAGATACTTTGCGTTCTGTTGCGCGCAAATTGGGCGACAGACCAGATTTATTACGCAGTTTTGCTTTCTTTGGGCAACGTGTTCCAAAAACGCCAGAAAATGAATACGGTTGGGTACGTGTTGCCGCCATAGCGCCAAATGAAAAATGCGTTTTAATGTTGGGTGGTAATAGTGTTTTTAATGATAGTGAGGCAAACGGGTATTTAAAAGAAATCGAAGAATTATTTCAATCTGTTGGAATTTCTGGTGTTAATTTGTATTCCATAGTTTGCGATTTTGGCAATCCGTACGATAAAAAGTATTTCTTTAACGACAAAAACGCACGCAACGTTCAAATGACCAAATATGGTCATAAAATGAAAGGCGAATATGACACGGAAGAAATAACTTTGAGTTATGATGATGTCAATCCACAATACGTCCAACAAATTTTTAATTGCATATTTTTACCACGCATAGCCGATAATGGTAAAAAAATAGATGTTGGCAACGCGTGCCGGAATATTCGTAATATCACGGTGGTTGCGCATTGTCATGGGGCATATACTTTTATTGCATTAGAAGAAATGATGCAAAACAAATTGACCGAACTGGGCTATACCAACGCTGAACGTGCCCAGATTCAAAAACAATTGGTATGTATTGCAAATGCCCCGTATTGTCCGCTGGGGGTTTCTAAATCCACAATGATTAGTTTTATGTCGGCAAAAGATTATAGGATTCACGGAAACAATCTTTTTGAAAAGGCTTTGTTTGCAATAGATGTTAAACGATTGGCGTATTTTCCAGATAAACGCGGCAATTTATTTATGTGTCCAGAATTAACGACACATGATTGTATTGACTGGGATGACCATTCGTTCTTTTGTTATAATTATAAATCTGAATTTTTAACACCAACTGGTAAAATAATGACGCATTTTGCGGCAAATGCACTGATTAACAGCGTCAGCGATAAACCAATAACATCAACCAAGGATTTGGTCACAAACGGTGACATAGAATTGTTGGAACAATTTAAATCTGCGCGTGATTATGGTGACGAAATATACAAACAAATTGTCGCACTGGCAATGATAGAAAGTAGAATAATGCACCCAGAAAAATAAAAAGACCGACATTTTGATGTCGGTTTTTATTTTTGCTATCAAATCTGGACCTTTTTGATCAAGACAAGATGGCGGAGCGTGTAGGATTTGAACCTACGGACCGCGTTACCACGGTCACGGATTAGCAATCCGCTGCATTTACCCCTCTGCCAACGCTCCGGATGGGGAACATTATATATAAAACCTTTCGCAAAAGCAAGTATGAAATTTCAAAAAGATTCAACCAATTATATACACCAATAATGTTCTTGCTCTGATATCGCAAAATATGGTATAATCACAGCAAACAACAACAAAAGGAAACAAAGGAGAAACAACATGAAAAAATACGTTTTATTAACGTCGCTGTTGGCGTTGGCTGCATGTGGTGGCGGATCTGGCAGTGGTAGCGGTCATATCGCGCGCCCATCATCTGGGGTTGCAACGGCTGCAAATATGTGGGAATTTGACGCCAGTTCTGCGGTTAATGAAGGCAATAAAAACATAACAAATATGTCATCGTACACTGTGGATTATGGTACCAGTGAAACCGCAACAAAACAAGCCATGGTTACCTATGTGAACGACCATTTAGGTAGTGGCACTCGTGGTGGTTTGTTAAATCGTGCTGCAACACGTCAATCGACTATGTCCAGAACACGCGATGACAACTTTACTGCGGAAGAATTCGCCCGTGCAGATCAGGCACTTCAAGTAATGAAACAATCCATCTATGATATGGCGAATAAAACCGGTGAAGAATTAACAGAATATGTCACAAACAACAAAAGCAATGTCGTCACTGCTTTGATATTACTTGATAAAAATGTCTCGGAAGAAACAGAACCTGACGATTTAATCACTGCATTTGGCACATTAGATTATTTGGGTGATCCATTAACTGCGGCAAATGTTATGTCATATCTGGACTCTTTTGACAGCACAAAATTTGAAATTACTAAATCAAGGATGGAAAATGTCCGTTTGAACGACACTGGTGGCGAAGGCTTTTTCAAATTCACATTGGATGATTCTGGAAAAATTGAATCCGTGGCTTTGATGGAAGATCCGACGTCCGAATATGGCTCGTCATGGGCAGATACCAGAATTATTATCGCAACATCTGGTGAAAACGTTGGACAAGCAATCCAGGATACAGGCCACGGATTAAACCCGTTTAACACAGATTATCTTACTGACAAAGCGGGTGTTTTAAGACGTCAGAGTAATGGCACCGCATTTTCTAATACTGTGCATTACTACAAATTTACACTGGGAAAATATACTGACGACGGAAGTTTTTCTCTGCCCAGTGGCTATAATTCAAGCACCGTTTTGGAACCAAAAGAATTCGAGAAAATCGAATTAACCAGCGAAGAAGAATTAACGCCTGAAATGGCACGACAGAAACTGATTGAATACGTTATCGCCAAAGTGAACAAAAAAATACATAATCAACACGGCGATGATAATGCAACAGATTTGGCTGATGCCATAGCAGTTGTTAATTGGTATATTGATAAGATTAATAACACTATCACAAGCGAAGCCGCAATCACAGGCGAACAAGGGGCATATCAGGGCGATATCAACCAGGTGGCGGCAATGTATGGTATTGGCAAAGATGTCAAATTGAAATATTCAGACTTTGGTTATGCAAAATTGGTTCGTGATGATGGCGAACATGCCTCCGGAACTAGTTATTTGACATATGTTGGTGGTTATGATGAACGTCGTATGGATAATACGCCTGCAAACAACAATTTAGAAAATGGCGCAACATTTAATGGAACAGCAGTCATCACGGTCGAAGATCACGATAAAAACAAAAACACGAATGATGAAGTGACACGCACCGCATTGTATAAAGATACGACAGCTAAATTACAATATAATGTCGTTAATAATGCGGCACAGCATACGTTGACCATGAATAAATTAAAGGCAGTAGAAGGCGCCAGCGCTGGTTCAGATTGGTATTCTATGGTTGTCCAAGGAACAGAAGGCGATCCTGCGATGAACGTCACACTGAATGCGGCAGGTAAAAAGATTGATGCAACCTATCAATTCTTTAAGTATAATGACCAAGGCAACATTGTAAGAAATAAAAACCTTTCTACAAATGACCAGATTGTTAAAACAGGTGGAACTGCACCTAATACAATTAATATGATTGATGGCACACAACCAACAACCGATGATCATTATAGACTACAGGGTTCTGCGACTGCAGAATATTACGGCCAGGATGCAACCCGTCCAACCGAAGCGACTGCTGGATTCTGGATGGATGAACGTTATCACAATGATAACAACACCATCCAACATGAATTATCGGTGTACGGTGCATTTGGTGGTACTAAAAACGAATAGTTTATATTGAAACGTGTTGTTTTAATTTTGTTGTTGTTGATTCAGCCCATGTTCGCATGGGCTGAATCTGATATGCCAGAATCTAGACCGACAATTACTGAAATCAGTATGACGGCACTGGATGCTGTAAAACTTGCAGGCAATCTTATTGATGCCGGAGATTATGAGCATGCAACACAAATATTAACTATGATGCCAGATACAGACAGTGAACCTGTAGAAATTGAACGCTGGTATTTAATTGCGCAAATTGCACAACGAACCGGCGATTATGATACCGCGATAAAAATATACAAACAATTATTGGATGAAAAGCCTGATTTGGTCAAAATCAGATATGAATTGGCGCTTTGCTATATGGCCAAAGAACAATGGTATCGCGCCGACTATCATTTGCGGTTGGCTATGGCGGGGAACGATATTCCAGATAGCGTTAAACAGCAAATGATGTATTATCGATATATTGCACGACAAAATAAACGTTGGAACGTTTGGTTTAATTTCGGCGCCGCGCCTGATAATAATGTAAACCAAGGCTCTGGCGGAACTGAATGTGTCTGGTTTGACGGCAGATTGTACTGTCGTGAATTACCCAAACCAGAAAAAGCAATAGGCTATAATTTTATATTGGGTGGGAATTACGAATTTGTGCTATCAAGCAATTGGCGATGGAAAAACGAAGGCAATATTTACACAAATGTGTATAACAAAAGCCAATTTGATGATTTGTATTTATCAGTGGCGTCTGGACCGCGATATATTTGGGAGCGCGGGGATGTATGGTTGGCTGGAATTGCAAACCGTCGTTGGTATGGTTGGGAAAGGTATAGTTGGTCTGCGGGCGCAAAATTAGACACTCATTACGATTGGACACGCAAATTATCCACGGGGCTGTCTTTGCGCGCCACGAATAACCGATACGACGTTGCAGATTATATAAACGGACATACATATGGTGTTGCGCCATATATAACTTATTCTATTGATTCTACGAAATATTTTATACTGCGGGGTGGGGTAGACCGCGATATCGCCAGTGTGGATACTTTTTCAGATTGGCGATATAATTCTGGTATAGGTTTTGGTGCAGAAATTCCATGGGGATTCAGTGTGTATTTGGAACCATCTTTTTCGTGGACGAATTATGATGGGCCGCGTTGGGCAACGAAACATAATAAATATCAACCTGTCATAGAACACAATTTTACCCAACGGTACACGTTTTCTATGTCAAATAACAAAATAGATTTTTATGGATTTGTGCCAACCCTTACTGTGTCATATACGAAACACGATTCAAATATTAATTCCCGTGATTATAACAAATGGACCACAGAATTCACTATGCGACAACGCTTTTAGAATTTGCTTGATTTAGCATTGTAAAAATAGTATCATTTCAACTATGACAATACTTTTTATTAATTTTTACTGTTGTTGTTGATTATTTTATATCTATGCAAACATAGTGTTTGCAATATTTGTTTCTTTTTACTATATTAACCCATGAAAAATTAAGGAAATTATCATGCAAATAAGATTATTCAATACTATGTCCCGCAAAGTCGAAGATTTTGTACCAATTATCCCTAACCATGTTGGTTTTTATTCCTGCGGTCCAACGGTTTATCACTATGCACATTTGGGCAATTTGAAAACTATGGTTCATAACGATTTGTTAAAACGTATGTTTTTAGCAAATGGTTTTAATGTGCATCACGTTATGAATATTACAGACGTTGGTCATTTAACAGATGAAGATAATGACGCCGGCGAAGATAAAATGGAAAAGGGTGCCGCTCGCGATCACAAATCAGTGTGGGATATCGCAAAATTTTATCTGGATGAATTTTTACGCGATACAGACGCGTTGAACAATATCCGTCCTGACGATATGCCACGTGCCACAGAATATATCCAAGAACAAATAGAATTAATTCAAAAACTGGAAAAAATGGGGTATACATATGAAATTCCAGACGACGGCATTTATTATGATACATCTAAGTTTTTGGATTATGGCACATTAACAGGCGGTTCGTTGTCGGGGCAACGTGCTGGCGCGAGAGTAGAATATAATGATGAAAAAAGAAATCCAACAGATTTTGCATTGTGGAAATTTTCACCAAAAGATGCTAAGCGTCAAATGGAATGGGATTCCCCGTGGGGAATTGGGTTCCCTGGATGGCACACAGAATGCTGCGCAATGAGTATGAAATTATTGGGCGACCATTTTGATGTTCATACCGGTGGCGAAGACCTGTCGCGCGTTCACCATACAAACGAAATTGCGCAATCTGAACCCATAGTTGGCAAACCGTGGGTGCATTATTGGGTGCATTTTGGGTTTTTGTTGGACAAAAGTGGCGAAAAAATGGCTAAATCCAAAGGGGAATTTTTAGGTATGAACGCTGTTCGTGCCCGTAATATCGACCCAATCGCATATCGTTACTGGATTGTTATGGGGCATTTTCAATCTCAGTTGGCTTTCTCGTTCGACGCGTTGGAATCTGCCGCGTCAGGTTATAAAAATTTGGTTCGCAAGGTTGCTGATTTGATGAACGACAACAGCGACGAAATCGATAAAAACGCGTATCAACAATGGCATGACAAAATTTTAGCCCCAGTTTCGGACAATCTGAAAACGGCTGAATCTATGGTTGTTATCCAAGAATTATTGAAAGACAAGAACGTTAATAATGCCACAAAAATGGCGTTGATGATTTTTGTTGATGATTTATTGGGATTAAAATTTGTCGAAAATGCTAAGAAATTGCACGATATGGAATCTGAAATCGCACCAGTTGAAATCCAAGAAATGGCGCAAAAACGCTTGGATGCTAAAAAATCTCGTGATTTTGCAACTGCGGACGAATTGCGCAATCAAATTGATTCTGCGGGTTGGACGGTCATGGATATGGTCGACGGTTTCAAATTGGTGAAAAAACAGTAAAAATTTTTATAAAAAACTACTTGAATATAGCGCGTTTTGTGCTATATTACAACACGTCTTTAAAAGAGGAATATTCATGAATTACCCATATATGCCCAAATCTACAGCCCTTTGGTTGATTGAAAATACTGCTTTGACATTTGAACAGATTGCTGAATTTTGCGGTCTGCACGAATTAGAAGTTAAAAACATAGCCGACGCTGAATCAAATAAAATGCAAGGATTAAACCCGATTATTAACGGTCAAATCACGCGCGAAGATATTGAAAAATGCGAGGCTGATCCAACTGCGCGCTTGACTTTGCGTGAAGCCATCATAGAGGCCCAACAAAAACAAAATAAAAAAGGTGTTGGTTATACCCCAAAATTACACCGTCAAAATCGTTTGGGTGGTATTTTGTGGATTATTAAAAATTATCCAGATTTATCCGATGGTCAGGTTGCTCGCTTGATGCGCAGCACAAACCCGACGGTAAAATCTATTCGTGAAAAAACACATAAATCTTATTCGTTGATTCAAATTCAAAGTCCTTTGGTTTTGGGACTGGTTTCTGAATCTGCTTTGCACGAAGCAATCGCCAAGGCACAAAAAAACAAATAATATTTAACGTTTCACAAATAAATCAAAGGTTTTTTCATGGCTAAAAAACTAGATGAAGCAACAAGATTATTAGTAGATTCTTTACCGGAAAGTCTGAAAGAATTGGCATTGTCTGCCAGTGAGGTTGGATATTTATCCAAAATGGATTTTGACGCTGCAATCCAAGAAGACGAAGTCCCAGACGAAGAACAAGATGAAGTTTTGGAATTCTTTAAACAAGATTTGGGGCTGGAAATTCTGGAAACTGACAGTGATAGATTTTCTCGTGATATGGAAAAATATTACGAAGACGACGATGAAAACTATAATCGCGATAAAACCCGCGATTTATTAAATGCTGATGCCGAACAGGTTGATGTTAATGACGAAGATTACGAATATTATGCAAAACAATTGGAACGCAGTTCAACGGGTAATCTGGTTCTTGGAATTCAAGATTCTGTTCAATCATATTTGAAACAAATTGGCACGGTTCAATTGTTGACTGCGGCTGGTGAAATTGCTATTGCACAACGTATCGAAGCGGCATCCAGATTGATGGTTTATGGTCTGTGCGAAAGCCCAATGACAATCCAGGCTATGCTGGATTGGTATCAACAACTGTTAAACGGCGAAATCCGTTTGCGTCACATAATTAATTTGGAAGTAATGTATTCCAGCGAAGCCGAACAAAAATCTTTGGCGGCATTAACGGATACTTTGAAATCCAAGGGGGTTGACCAGGTTGATGATTTAAATGACGAAGATTTGGACGATTTAGAAGAATCTGTCTCTTCTGATCAGGATGATGAAGACGAAGATTTGGACGACGACGACGATGAAAATAAAAAAGAAGACTCTCAACGCAGTTCGTCTGGTGTCCCAATCCCAGTAATGGAAGAGGCACTATTACCCATGATTACAGATTTGTTTGCCAAAATAAAACGCATATTTACGGGCATGCAAAAACTGCAATCAAAACGTTTGGAGAATTTGTTAACCTCGGCCAAACCTGATGAAGCGTTGGAAAAGAAATATACAAAATCGCGCTTGGAATTGTTTGAATATGTTGGCAAAATCCGCCTGAACGACGACAGAATTGCGGAAATTATGGAAAAATTGACCAAACGTGATCAATTATTGATGGGACTGGAAGGCAAAATGTTGCGTTTGGCGTTGGCTTGCAAAATTAAACGCGAAGAGTTCTTGGACGAATATGTTGGAAACGAATTAAACCGCAACTGGATAAAGAAATTGGCAAAGAACAAAAGTGCTGCATGGCAAAATTTTGCCAAAAAACACCAAGCCGACGTATTGAAAATCCAAGAAGATATTACGGCAATTGCCCAAGAAACCGGTCAGCCTACATCAGAATACAAAAAGGTTGTCGAATTGGTTCGTCGCGGTCAAAGCGAAGCAGCCCGTGCAAAGCGCGAAATGATAGAAGCCAATTTGCGTCTGGTTATCAAATTTGCTAAAAAATCCAGCAACCGCGGATTGGGGTTGGACTTTTCTGATTTGGTTCAAGACGGTAATATCGGATTGATGAAGGCGGTTGATAAATTTGACTATCGTCTGGGGAATAAGTTTTCTACGTATGCAACAAACTGGATTCAACAGGGTATTTCACGCAGCATTGCTGACCAAGCGCGCACAATCAGAATACCTGTGCATATGATTGATAATATACACAAAATTCAACGTGCAACGCGCCAGTTTATGCACAAATATGGACGTCAGCCAACTGCCGAAGAATTGTCAAAGATTATCTATTTGCCAGTTGACAAGATTCACAAGGCTATGAAGGTTAATCTGCGTCCGATTTCATTAGAAGCGCCCGTCGGTACCGAAGATGATAGTTCGAGAATAGAGATTATTCCCGATGAAACTGCTAAAAATCCGTTTGTATCTGCGGCTCAAAAGAATTTGCGTAAAATTGTGACCCAGATTTTATCTGAATTGGATCCAAAGGAAGAAACCGTATTGCGTCAACGCTTTGGTATGTCTACGAACAAAACCAGTACCTTGGAAGAAGTTGGCGAATATATCGGCGTAACACGTGAACGTATCCGTCAGATTGAACAAAAGGCGCTAAATAAATTAAAACACCCAACGCGCGCTCGCAAGTTGCGCAGTTTCTTAGAAGATTAATTTAACCCCCACCATTTTTGGTGGGATTTTTATAAACAAAAGGTTGAATATTATGAAAAACACAGTTCTTTTTTGTGCAGGGCCTTCCGGCAGTGGGAAAAGTTATTTTATAAAAAATGTATTGCCGGCGTCTATGTTTCATAATTTAAAATCCGCAACAACACGTCAAATGCGCGACGGCGAACAGGATGGTCGGGAATACTATTTTCGTGATGAACAATATTTTGAAAATGAAAAATTTGCAACAACACTTTGGGTAAACGAACAGTTTTGGCACCCCGGCGTTCCAAAATGGATGTATGGTGTTCCTGAATTTGAAATATTCGATAATTTGGGGCAAAATTTTACTTATGATGTGATAGAACCAAAATATGTACGTCAAATGATAGATTGGTTTTATTCTAAAAATTTGAATACCCAGTATGATTTTAAAATATTGTTCTTTATGCCGCATCCAAACAGTATGGAAACAATAACTAAACGTCAAAATATGCCGGACGATTTAAAGGTGCGTCGAGCAAACACATGTACAACTGTTGATTTCAGAAATGCCGGCTTGTTCCCAGATCACAGAATAATAAGCCGCCCAACAAAACGATTTATTGATAGGGAATTGTTAGAATGGCTAAACCGGCTTAGATAAAAAAAATCCAAAAGCGCGATATTGTCGCGCTTTTCTTTACATATTGGCGTGTATCGCAGTATAAATTGTTCCCAAATCTGTTTTTAACAGTGTTGCTTTCACTTTATCTGCGTCGTTGGTTTGGTCTGCCCCAACCAGCACTTTTTCAAAATTGCGAACGAATTGAGTTGCCTGAGAATTAAATACCTTGTCATTTTTTAATAATTCACGAATTTGCTTTTTATCAGACGCATTGAGCATCTTAACTAACCATTTTGCAAATATCTTTGTGTCGCCATCATTATATTTTTTCCACACAACATCTGGAATGTCTGTGCCTGTGGCGCGTGTCAAATCAACAGATTGTTCATATAGTTTTGTAAAAGTTTTATCAACACTATTCAAAAAGTCCTTGGAATTTAATGGTTTATATGTTGGGGCGGGTGCAACTTTGATGGCCTCCATCGGGGCGGCGGCGCGTGCAACCATCATTTGTTTATTCAAACTTTGCATTGCGTCAACCGCTTTGGTGTAATCTGCCATTAAATCTATCATTTGTTGACGCGATTCGCCCGCCAGATTGCCTAATTGGGACGAAGAAGAATTTATATTTTCCAAAGATTCAGATATAGTGGTTTTCATCAAATTGATTTTTTCAACCAATGTGTTCACAATCTGTTCTATGTTTTCACTCATTTCTTTTGAACCCATCGATAAATCGGGCAGGGCTTTGTAATATTTTTCTATTAATTCAGACAGTGGTTTTAATTGTTCTGTGGTTTCGGTGGACATCTTTATTAAATTTTCAGATTGTCCTGATAGTTGTGTGTGGGCTTTGTTCATTTCAATCAGTGTTTCACGCACACCAATCCCCATGCTTTTTACAGAATCAGCAAATTCTGTCGCGGCACTTTTCGTATTTTCCAAAGTTGTATTAGCCACGCCAGAAACATCTTGCAATTCTTTGACAACGCCAACAGAAAAATCGTGAATTTCGTCATTAAATTTATTTGTTAATCCAGCCAATTCATTAGTCACGCCGCGCACAGAATTTTGTGTTGTCGTCGTTGAATTATTCAATGATTCTATGGCTGATTCCAGTTTGCGAGTTTGTTTTTCTATGGACGATTCAGCCAAACGTACTGCCGAAGCAACAATATTTGCTGTTTCTGTTAACGTATTTGATTGCTTAATTAATTCTTTGCCAGAACGTTTTGTGAATTCAGACAATTTTGTTAAATAATCGTTTAATAATTTGTCGTTTTTATGCATTGTGTCATCATATTCAGACGACGATGATTTGATGTTATTAAAACCGTCAACCACATTCGTACTTAAATCCGTCAATTGTTGTTGTAATTGATTTGCAGAATCAGTTATGTTTTTCATAGACTCGTCATTTGCGGCAAACGACGATTGTAATTGCCCAGATATTTGTTTTTCGTTTTCTATACATTGGTTAATTTGTTCGTTTATTTGAACAGATTTTTCAGTGGTCGTGTTCGCCGTATCGGCTATTTTATTTAATAATCCTTCTAAATTCGCGGAAAAATTATCCGTTGTATGTTGGACATCTGCCCACGCATCAGAATTAACAATGTTTTGCAATCCGTCTGTGGTATTTTCAAGGCGCTGGGACATATTTGCAATCTTTTTGGTGGCGTCATCTGCCAACATAACCAGTTTTTCATTTTGTTCGACCAGATTTTGTTTTATTTGTTCCGCATGTTGAATCTGGGCATTTAAGGCATTTGCCATCGTTTGAAAATTAACATCTATTTTATCTATTTCGTCTTTTAACAGGCTTTGCAGAACGCGGGTGGCGTCTTTGATTTTTGCCTGTTCGGGGCTTGTCATAATATCTAACAAAGATTCCATAACACGTTGAGATTTGCGAGAAATAAAAAACACAAATCCCAAGGCAACAACCAATAAAAAGCCAATTACTAGCAATAAAATAAATATAGTTTGATTCATAACTTTTTCTCCCACGAATAAAAATAACGCCCTTGCAGTCTAAGGAAATATATACTAGAATCTTTCCAAGAAAGCAAGGGTATAAATGTCACAAAAACAATTTTTTTCAGACAACCAAAATATCGCATCAGATCCAAATAGAAATGTTTGGGTCCAGGCTAACGCAGGCACTGGAAAAACAACTGTTTTAATTCAACGGCTTTTAAGAATTTTGTTCAGAAATGATAAACAAAAAAACAATAATTCTGGCATTTTGTGTTTAACATATACTAACGCGGCAGCAGGCGAAATGCGTAACCGTATTTTGTCTGATTTGCGCAAATGGGCAACTGCGAACGATGCTGATTTAACCGAATTATTATCTGAAATAACCGGAAATATGAATATTGTCAGCGACGATTTATTGCGTGCGCGACGGGTGTTCTTTGACTATATTGATAATCCGGATATGTTAAAAATCAAAACTATACACAGTTTCTGTGAAGAAATTTTACATCGTTTTCCATTAGAGGCGGGAATCAGTCCGGCATGGTCTTTGGTATCAGGCACTGCGCAGACCGTATTATTACAAAGTGCATTTGAACGTATGATAAATTCATCATTTGATAACAACCAAAATACCCAGCGTGTAATTGATGCTTTTTATAAAATCATAGATATCAAATCTGAACATTTTCTTGATGAATTACAATCTTTGTTAGTGGGGCATTATAAATCATTTTTCCAAACTGAAAATATTGAACAATATCGCAAGTATTTTATTGATACGATTTGGAATGTTTTAGGGTTAAATAGTATGCCGCAAACATCACCAGAAATAACAAAAATTCAAAAAATAATTGATTATGCGCAAAGTATAAAACAACCGGCGCAATACATAATAAATATTATTAATTATTCTAAACAGTATATTGATAATACGATAGATTTTCAAAAATACAAAAGCGCATATTTGACATCAGAAAACACTATTATTAAAAATGTTTTGAAACATGATGCGTTTGTTGATGAAGCAACCAGAGTCTATAATACACAACAATATAATTTAAATAAATCTGTATTTGAAAACACTGTTGCTTTGTTTGATTTGTCTATGGGATTTGCAGAAACGTATAAACAAATCAAACGTGAACGTAATTTACTGGATTTTGAAGATTTGATTTTATATACACAAAAATTATTTTCAAAACCAGATGTTATGGGATGGGTTTTGTCGCAATTAGATATATCTATATCGCATATACTGGTTGATGAAGCGCAAGATACCAGTCCACAACAATGGAATATTTTGCGTATGCTGGCTGGCGATTTCTTTACAGACGGCGATACGCATAACAATCGTTCTATATTTGTTGTCGGCGATACTAAACAATCTATTTATGGTTTTCAAAATGCAGACCCCGATGCTTTTGCCGCCAGTCGCGCCGCCATAGCCGAACAAATCAAAGAAAACTATCGTACAATCCAAGAAGTGCCATTGGACCAAAGTTTTCGTTCTGTGGAACCAATATTAAAAACTGTGGATTATTTTTTTAATAACCCAAAAATTATAAAAGCAACCGGATTTCATAACAATAATCACAAATGTTTCAGGATTGGCGACCCAGGCTGCGTGGAATTACATGCGTTATCGAAATATAACACTATGGGCGTCGATAAAAACAGACAATACGTTAAAACGATTGCTGACAAAATAGAAAACATTTTAAAAACAAAAAAATATTCTGCAAATGATATTATGGTATTGTTGCAAAAACGCAATCCTTTTGCAGATTTATTATCAACCGCATTAAAAAAGAAAGGTATTAATGTTGCGGGCAGCGATAGAATAAAATTGCCATCTTTTTCTGCGATAAAAGACCTGATTCATTTGGTTAGATTTTGTATCGATCCTGCAAACGATTATAGTTTATGTTGTGTATTAAAAAGTCCAATTTACAAATTGAAAGAACGCGATATTTTTAATTTGTGTCAAATAAAAAATCAATTGCAAAATATGACCGTATTTGATGTTTTGCGCGATATGACACCAGATATTTATAACGATTTGTTAAATACAACAGACCAATCAAAAAAATTGGCGCCATATTCTTTTTTCAACTATGTTTTAAATAAAAATAACAATCGTGAAAAATTTATCGCTGCACTGGGCAAACATATTGTTGACCCATTGGAAGAATTTTTAACTATATGTCTGGCATATGAAAGAACTCAGCCTGGCACACTATATCATTTCATAAAATGGTTTATTACTGGTGACAGCGAAATCAAACGCGATATGGATGCGTCAGACGGCGTTCGTATAATGACCGTACATGGCAGCAAAGGATTGGCGTCGCCAATAGTGTTTTTAATAGATACTGTGACGATACCTAAACCAGAAACTATGTTAAATATTAATTATTTGCATAATAATCCTGATTACGATTTGTGGATTTGGAAAACTTGTAATTCAGATATTCTGGATTCAATTGTCCAAAAGAACAAAGATGCCAGTATTGCTGAATATTACAGATTATTATACGTTGCGATGACACGAACACGCGATGAATTATACATATACGGATGTGATGGCGAAAGAGTTCCTGAAATATCTTGGCACACACAATTATGGGACGTTTTATCACAAATCCAAGATGTCAAAATTAACGATGAAACGATACGGATTACAAATGACACAAGAATTGGCTAAGTTTTTAACGACCACTTTGAATAATAAATATGCTACGCAAAGTGGGACCGCCACACATAGGCTATTAAGACACGTTGTAATTGACGATGTGTTTGGCGATACGGGGTCGCCTGAAATTATTGCACAAATAAAACAAACACCAAATTTGATACGTTATTTTTCTAAAGATGCAAAAACAGAGGTTCCTATTGCAGGTATAATAAACGGAACGTTCATCAGTCGTCGTATTGACCGGTTGCTGATAGAAGATTTAACAAAAACGATTTATTTTATCGATTATAAAACAGATATAAACAAAACGGCATTGATTGAAAAATACAAAAAACAACTAGGCGAATATGCGCAATTATTAAAATCTGTATATCCGAACTATAAAATTCTTGGCTTTGTTTTATGGACGCACGATTGGTGTTTGGAACAAATAATTCAGCAATAAAAATCCTTGAATTTTCAAGGCGCTTTTGGCTATAATTTCCAACATGTTAACCACATTAAATATTTCAAATGTTGTTTTAATAGAAAAACTGAACCTGCAATTCGGCGATGGTTTGAATATTATGACTGGCGAAACTGGTGCCGGAAAAAGCATTTTGTTGGACGCGCTGTCTTTGGCATTGGGCGCGCGTTCTGACGTTGGTTTAATCCGAAATGGGTGTGATACCGCATTGGTCAGCGCAGAATTTGATTATATCAATAATGCCACAAAATCCATATTAAATGAAAACGGCATTGAATATGATGACACTTTGATATTGCGTCGCACATTAACGCGTGATGGCAAAAGCAGGGCGTGGATTAATGATGTTCCGGTATCTGTCAAAACATTAAAACAAATTGGTGACGAAGTTATAGAAATTCACGGTCAGTTTGAAAATCATTCTTTGTTAGATGTTTCAACGCATCTGACCGCATTAGATGATTATGCAAAATTATATATATCTGAATTTGAATCCGTGTTAAATGCAACGCGTTCTGCATATGCTGATTTGCACGAAAGCGAAAAGAGATTAAAGCAATTGTCTGAAATGCTTGAAAAATCAGAAAGCGAACGCGACTTTTTGGAACACAATGTTGCCGAATTAAGCGCTTTAAACCCACAAATTGGCGAAGAAGAAGAACTGTCTACGAAACGCACAATGTTGATGGACACAGAAAAAAATTCTGCCATATTAAACGATGCATTGGAAGCGCTGAAAAACAACGGTAACAGTTTGGACGAACACATTTGTTCTGTGGCGCATATTTTAGAACGCATAAAAACATCGCCCAATCCGTATTCTGAATGCATAGACAGATTATATGACGCTGCATCAATCGTTGCCGAAGTTTCCGAACAAATTAAGCCTGAAACTACAAATATTGATGACATAGATTCAATCGAAGAACGTTTGTTCGCGATACGAGCATTGGCGCGCAAACATCGCGTAATGGCTGATGAATTGCCAAATAAACTAATTCAAATGCGCGAACAATTAAGCGCCATAGACAACAGTGATTTTGAATTAAAACGGTGCAGGGCAGATGTTGAAAAATACAGCAAAATTTTCAACGATTGTGCATCTGAATTAAGCGATTTGCGTCAAAACGCAGCCACAAATTTACGCACACAAATATTACAAGAGTTGCCAGATTTGAAACTGGGTAACGCTGATTTTGTCGTTAATTTTGATAATTCAAATCCATCGCCAACCGGTCAAGACACCGTCACGTTTATGATAAAAACAAACCCTGGGACACCGTTTGCGCCGTTGCATAAAATTGCATCTGGTGGCGAATTATCGCGTTTTATGTTGGCATTACGTGTTGCATTAAACAACCCAAACAATCATAAAACTATTGTTTTTGATGAATTAGATACCGGTATCAGTGGTGCCACCGCCAGTGCTGTGGGCGACAGATTAAACCGCCTGGCAAAATCAGAACAATTATTGGTTATAACACATTCTGCCCAGGTTGCAGGATTTGCCGACAAACATTTTAAAATTTCAAAACAAAGCGACAATAATTCCACGACCACGACGGTTGATGAAATTGTTGGCGATAATCGTATAAATGAAATAGCACGCATAATCAGCGGCGCAAAAATTACATCTGAATCAATTGCCACCGCAAAAACCCTGATAAAACAATAATAAAAACCGCCCAATCGGACGGTTAAAATCTAAACATTTTTTAACGCGCCAATAATTCTGTATGTCTTTTTTCTATCAGTGAAATAATATCAAAAATTCTTTGTGCTTTTGGACTAAGATTTACAGACGGCGCCCAATCCACATCGGCAACAATGTTTCCGTTCAAAGTAATCGTATAGTAACTGTGGTCACAATTTTCATATTTTATTAATTCTTCTTGCGACATATCTTTGACACTAAGAATATCAATATCATTACGTTCGTCTTTGGTTTTAGTGATAACAATATCATCTTTTGCCAAAATCTTAACTATCTTTTTCTTGTCGTGTGCGCTTAATGAAACAGTTGGCACGACAGTAATAATTTTTGCCTTAGAGTTTTTTGACGGCGTCTTTTTGTTTAAAATATATGTCATTACAAAGACCTCTTTGACTTTAATTAACAGAGATAACTTTATAACACAAAAAATTATTTGTCAAGTTTTAAGACGCCATCCGCAAATTCTATTGACGCAGGTTTGTCGGTTTGACTGCTGATAATACTGTTGTTTTTATCGCGTACAATCGCGTAACCGCGTTGCAACACGTTTTTATAAGACAAAGATTTAAGCATTTGGCCCATATGTATAACTGATTGATTTAACGTATTAAACTTGTTTTCTAAAATAGCAGGAAAACGTGTGACTAAATCCAGTTTTTGGTGTGCGCTTTGTATTTTACTATTGATAATCAGTGTCATTGTTTTTGCAACATCGTCCAACCGTTGACTTTGTTCCATTAAAATCTGTTTAGGGCTTTTTAAGTTTATATGAGCAATCTGCTGTTTTATTGCGATAATTTGACTTGTAAAAGCCTTTGATAACCGGTGTGTTAAATTATCAATTTCTTGAACCAAAGATATTTTTGTTGGTACAACCATCTCAGCAGCCCCAGTTGGTGTCGGCGCACGCACATCAGCCGCAAAATCAATTAACATCCAATCCGGTTCATGTCCGACCCCAGAAATAAGTGGTATATGACTGGCCGCGGCAGCACGCACAACAACTTCTTCAGAAAAAGGCAACAAGTCTTCCAATGCACCACCACCACGCGCAACAATTATAACATCCACATTATTCATTTTGTTGAAATATTCAATTCCAGCCGCCACTTCTGCCGCAGCAGTCGCACCCTGAACTGTTGCAGGATACAATAACACGTGTACTGGGAAACGTTCGCGCAAACGATTTTGAATATCCTGAAACGCGGCGCCAGTTGGACTGGTCACTACGCCAATAGTTTGTGGAAAACGCGGCAAAGGCTTCTTCCTGGATGCATCAAACAAGCCTTCGGCTGCCAATTTTTGTTTGCGCATTTCCAGCATTTTCAAAATTGCACCAACCCCCGCCATTTCAATAGAACTGATAATAATTTGATAATTACTGCGCGCAGGATATGTTGTAAAATGTCCAGTAATTATAACCTCTAAACCTTCTTCTAATTTGAAATTCACAGGTGTTCCACGCCAAATAATCGCATTAATTGCCGCCCCAGAATCCTTGATTGTCATATATAAATGCCCTGACGTAGCGTGCGTAATCTGGGACAATTCACCACGAATACGAATTTCAGGGAACGCGGTTTCAACAACTTTTTTTAACAACGCAGACGCGTCAGTGACACTGAATATCATATCTGGTTTTACAAAAGGTTCTGGTTTCGGCAACATCGTTATTTTCGTCCTGAAGATTGTTTTTTTAACTCTTCTAATATATCTATATTCAAAGCATCTGCAAAGCGCAAAGTTTCATCGCCAGGGCCCAAATTTAATATCGCAGGATGCCCCAAATGATAAGGAATTTCAAATCCTTCTATGGCAAATTGGTCATACGTTATATCAAAAAACTTACCGCTAGGTATATGCTTTAAATAGTGATGTGCAGATTTTGCATCCCATTTGTCTTCATCGATGCACATTAATTGCCAATCTTTTACCCCCATAACACTAGAAAACGCGATACTGGCAACACGACAAAAACCAACGGAATCGTATCCAAAATCCCATAAATCGCCCCCCAGTGCCGCAAATGTCCATTTTCTCATTTCTTCATATTTAAATATTTCGCGAAATAATTTAACATAATAAACAGCCTGGTTCTTATCAGATTTACTCAACCCCATACCATCCAATTTTGATAATATGTTATTTGTGGCAGATTCATAAAATTGTTTTTTGTTTTTTTCGTACATGACCAAGTATCAAATTTATTGCAATATTTTATCAAAATTTCATAATTCAGTCAATGGCCAACGGGGGCGGGGCGCAATTGGTTCACGAACTGTGTTGCCAATATTATAATTTTCAATGCCTGCCCATGCAATCATAGCGCCGTTATCAGTACACAAATTCATAGGTGGCGCAGCAAATAACATATTGTATTTGTTTGCTAAATCTTCCATTGCGGCACGAATGGCGCTATTTTTAGCAACACCGCCAGCAACAACCATTGTTTTAGGCGCGGCATTATGCACCCGAATATCGTGTAAAGCGTTTGTCAGACGATTGGTTATGCAATCGACAACGGCAGATTGAAATGACGCACAAAAATCATCTATGAATTGTTCGTTTATATCGGATTCAGGCGTTTTGTCTAGCAACATACGCGCAGCCGTTTTAATACCAGAAAATGAAAAATCACATCCTGGTTTATCACACAAAGGCCGTGGAAAACGGAATCGTTTTGGATTCCCTGTTTTTGCACGTTTATCAACGATTGGTCCCCCTGGATATCCCAATCCCAACATTTTAGCAACCTTATCAAATGCTTCGCCGGCACTATCGTCCACGGTTTGCCCGATTAATTCATATTTGCCGACGTTATGTACCAATAATATCTGACAGTGTCCACCCGATGCCAACATTAAAAGATATGGAAATTCGACATTTATATTAGTCGTTGCATCACTGGCCGATGCAGCACATAAACGTGGCACCAATGCATGTCCTTCCAAATGGTTCACTGCAACCAGTGGTTTGTTTTTTGCGTTTGCGATACCAGTTGCTGCCATCCAACCAACCAAAACACCACCAATAAGTCCAGGACCCGCCGTGGCTGCAATCACATCAATATCATCTATGGTCTGGTTGGCGCGTTCCAGGGTCAATTTAATCACTTCGTCAACCGCCAATATATGTGCGCGAGCAGCCAATTCAGGCACCACACCACCATATTTTTGATGTTCTGGAATTTGTGAATATATAATATGCGCCAAAATGTTTTTATCACTATCTACTATGGCTGCACTGGTTTCATCGCACGATGATTCAATGCCTAAACATAACGTAGCCCGTCCAGAATTTACATGTTTATGTTCTGTGACGGTTCCCATATCCATACGAATAATATTTTCTTTGTCCATCATTTTATTTCCAATAATGCGATTCCCAAATTGTTCTTATTCTTGGCGCGTTCATTGATATATTCTTTGAAATCTACATCTATGACACGACCATGCTGACTGGATGCATGACGCAATACACCATTTGGTAACAGAAAGCCCATATGCGACACTATCAAGTCAGTTCCTATTTTATCAGCAATTTTAGGATTGTCTATGATAAACAACACAACCACAGGCGCAGAATTATTAATATTTTGGATATGCGCATATGGTATATATTCTAATTTTATCATACGTTTGGGAATGTCAACGTCAATATTATGTACACGCTTGAACCATTGTTGTTTATCTATGATCGCCGTTCGAATTGCAGTTGCGTTGCTGTATTGTCCACTGACGTTTTCAACAATATCAGCATTATTTTCAATCCAATCAGATTCAGTAAAATGGTTACGAGTTAAAAAACCAATTTTGCCGTCTTTGTATCTGATTTTATTTAACTTTTCTTTGTCTCCATTTGCCAACACAGTTTCAACGAACGTCATACAATCGAACGCATCAAATCGTATCAGCGGGTCTGTATCTGGGGCAATTTCTTCGCCCAACGGGTCGTTAACATATTTAACACCCAAATATTGATTACCAATGTATTGTTCGCCAGATTTTGAACACGCACATACAACAATACAGATCAACAAAGATAAAATACTATTTTTCATATTCAACCGAATTTATTTTTATCCCATTATAGCAAATGACTATGGCATCGCGTATGTCCATTTTATCAGAATCAGGTAATTGCGCAATCTTGGTCACGCATTTTATCAAAAGCGTTTCGTTATCATAATTAGTGACAACCCTGTGTAACGTGGCAATCTGTTGGTTTTCCGTAAGCGCCAACCACTTTTTCATATCTGTATTTTCAAAGGTTCGCGTATTTTTCACAAAAAAACCTAAAACTATTAAAATAACCAAAACGGTACCAGCAATCGACACCTTTAAAATTCTTTTTATCAATTTGATTTTTGTTGTTTTTGACATTTTTTATTCACACTTTTCAACCCAAACGTCATAGGTATCATTTTGCAAAGGATTTTGCCCAGGCTCATTACGATTCATCCAACCACTAAAAATCCTTTCATTATTTTTAGTATAAATTTCAATGAAAACAAAGAAATTTTCAGCATCAAACGGATCAGATTGCTTACAATTTCTGGCAACTAGCATCAATCCATCGTGTTGAATTGTTTTGCCAACCCCTAAATGAACAACTTGGGTTTTGCCGGCAACTTTGTCCATAACACGCATAACCGCAGTGTTTTTTTCAATATATGACCATGCAGCGCGGGGCGCGACCCCTAACACACAAACACACATAGCAACAAAAATACGAAAATGCTTTCTCATACACGTATATACTATCGCTATATTTCTTTTAAGTCAAATTGATAAAATACATTTTTACAAATCAAACAAAAAATCCTGCAAATGCAGGATTTTTTTGTAAACATACAAACGTATTATTCTGCGTCTTTTTTGTTTGCCGACAAATCTTCGACAATACGAGCCTTTTTGCCAGACAAACCACGCAAAAAGAACAATTTTGAACGACGAACTTTACCCACGCGAACCTTTTCAATTTTTTCAATTGCAGGGCTGTACAATGGGAATTTACGTTCAACACCAACACCGTATGATTCACGACGTACAGTGAACGAAGCGTTATTTCCGTTTCCGCCATCGCGTGCAATAACTACACCTTCGAATAACTGGATACGGAATTTATCGCCATCTTTAATTTTTACATGAACTTTCAGCGTATCGCCCGCTTTGAATTCAGGTATTACTTTGTCGCCTTTCAATTTAGCGATTTGTTCTTGTTCAATTTTTTTAATAATACTCATTTTTTATTTTCCTTGTTTTAAATCCGGACGACGTAGTTGTGTTATTTCGTCCGATTGTTGTTTCCGCCACCGTTCGATATTGCCATGGTGACCGGACAGCAGGACTTCTGGGACACTTTGTCCACGCCATACTGACGGACGGGTATATAATGGCCATTCCAACCCGCCGATTTCGAAACTTTCATTTTGGGTAGCCTCAGCACCACCACCCAACACATTATCTATCAAACGAACCGTACTGTCAACAAAAACTTGCGCTGCAATTTCGCCGCCAGACAACACATAATCACCAATAGATAATTCCATAATATTATACATATCTATGACCCGTTGGTCAATACCTTCATATCGACCACAGAGCAATGTATAAACCGCATTATCAGGATTCTGTGCAAATTCACGAACCATTTTTTGTTCCAGACGTGGCCCACGTGGTGAAAAATATATGATTTTACCAGGATTTTCGATAGAATCCAATGCAGCGCCCAAAACATCAGGACGCATAACCATACCTGCGCCACCGCCAAATTGTTCATCATCAACACTGCCATAGTTATTTATTGCAAAATCACGAATATTTATGACATTATATGACCAAATTCCTTTGTCCAATGCGCGTCCAACGACCCCGCCACCAAGCGTACCCGGAAACATTTCTGGAAAAACAGTCAATATGTTAAAATGCATCGTTTTTTACCTACATATACCTTTGGCGACACATACCACAGTGCAAACAGATATCTTGTCCTTTGTGAACGCAGTCTCTGATTCTATCAATGCTGATATGTGTCGGAAAATTAAATATCCACTTATTGGTTTTATGCTCATCAACAGAAATATTTACGGGCTGGGTCAAAAAATACTGCACCGCCAAACAGTCAACATGGCGTGTTATACAGTCTTTCCAAAATACCATAGTGGCATTACCATCTGCAACTTTGATGTCTTCATCTTTTGAACCAACGTAAAATTCTCTCATCTTAATTTATCTTCCTGGGTTGATTAAATGATTTTTAACGCAAAAACCATAGATTTCTTCTGCACAATATAACCCACCAAAATTAATGCGAATTCTGGCAGGGCGAAATCTTTTATCCCACGTATATACAGGGTGTTTTTGACGGCATTCCGTACACGTTTTTTTCATTTGTTCCAAGCTTTCTAGGACTTTATCTTTATCAACATATCTGTTTTTTGGATGCAACAGTCCGTACAGTGGTTGTGCCACCCCACGATATCCTGTTGTATTAACAGTTCTGGCAATACTAAACACATCTTGATCTGTTGCGTTGCGGTCCAATGGCGTTTGTCTGTATATCTCACATTGTGCCAAACCACATGGACATCTTTGTTGTAATTCAACTTCTATTCTCATATCTGTACCTTATTTTTATCTACTGCCACGTCTTGCATAGTTTCTGTATTGGCAATTTTTACATATGTTTGTTAACATAACTTTGTCAAATAGTTGCTTGGCGCTATCTTCAGTTTGAAAGACAAAAACTTCATCTTTGTTATGAAAAACCACACGAATATCGACGTTTTCTTGTTGTAATTTCTTGATATTTGGACAATCGTATACACTTAATACGTGCGCATCGCCATGCAAAACAAAATTACAACGAACACGATATGGACTTTCCCCATCAACAGAATTTGGATTAACAAAATTCATAGTTATATCTGTATTCATTGTCTTCCCTTTCTATATTCTCTGCAACAGTTACAAATGGTTTGCCATATCTTTGCATTGTCTTTCTGATAAAAAACTTTGACTTTGACAATATCAATATCACCAACTTTTTCAATTGCATGCGGAAAATTATTGCGTTCAATATTTTTTACCACAGGGCACAAAGCCAATTGTTCTGGACAATCGTTTGATAACACCAGTTCGTCATTTGCATAAATTTCTTTTGCCATGATACCACCTTTGTTTTTATTATCTGCCTTGATTCTGACACTGTTTACATTCTGTAAATATATTCAAAAATGCTTCTGTATATTTTTCAGGTTCTTCATCAAACGGTTTTGCCATAGTTATAAGATGTTCGTTTACAGATTGATTAAACAATTCTGGTTTACTTAAAATATAGTTGAAAGCAGGGCACTGTTGTATGGTCATTTTTGCAGGACAGTTCACACAAAGCAATTGTAAATTAAGTATTGTATGCATCGTTGTTCCTTTTGGTTTTATTCTATTGTTATTACATCTCTCTCAAAATCTATGTTGGCACCACGAAAAGATACCATATCGCCGTTGTCCAATTCCATTATATCGCCAGCACCAAAATTTTGGAAACAAACCAGTGTTCCCAATACATTTTCACCACGAATCACGGTAAAACCAATCAAATCAGACTGATAATATTCGCCATCTTTCTTTAATTCCGGCAAATCATCACGTGATATAAATAATTCTGTTCCGCGCAATGTTTCCGCAATATTGCGATTATCAACCCCGTCAATCCGTGCGATTATAACATTTGAATTTGGAACAGGGCGCACAAAATGAAATCTGGACGCAATGATATCATTACCAAACACACTCAACACTTTGAAATCAGTCGGTTTTTCCGTGAAAGTTTGCACGCGCAATTCGCCCCTGATACCTTGGGGGGCAACAATTTTTCCGACTAAAATGTTTTTATTATCTGCCACTGTTCACCTTGCAATTATCACACATTCTTTACAATACTTTCCCGTTATGGGACAAAGAGTATCTTTTTCGGTTAAAGCGATTGAATTTTTCGCGAATTATTTCCTTGGTTTCCGACCTTGGCGCATTATTAACACCATTTCTTTTGCCTTTTGCCGACACACTATCAGTAGTATTGCCAAACTGAACCTTATCACTTTCTATACAATCTGGCGATTCAAGCAATATAGCACGAATGCTTTTTATATGTTCAATTTCATCGATATTGTTCAGTATTGCAAAAGAGACAATGCTCCTTAATGCCATTCTATAAGAACCGTACACACAATATCTTTGTGTTGCATCTATATAATATACAGAATCGAAAACATCACGCAGAGCGCTTCTATACTCATCACAAGTATAATGCTGTCCCAATTCCCACACTTCTCCAGATACAACCAAAGAATTGTCTGTATCAGTCATTTTGCGTTCTTTTTTTTAGGCGGCTTGTTCTTCTGTCACAGGCGTTTCTGCGGCAGTTTCTTCTGCAACCGGCGCCTCTGCAGATTCTGCAACTGGGGCTTCTTCGGCTGGCGCCTCAGCGGCAGCTTTGGCTGCTGCTTCTGCAGCGGCTTTTTCTTCGGCTATTTTTGCCAATTTATCTGCTTTGTCTTTCGCTTTCATCTGAGTTTTTTCAGAAGGTTGATTTTTCTTGGTTTGATTTGGAATTGGTTTTGCAGCAACAACGCCAGCATTAACCAAGAATTTGTAAACACGATCAGATGGTTTTGCGCCCTTAGCCATCCAAGCCTTGATTTTTTCAATGTCCAAAACAACGCGTTTTTCATCGTTTTTTGCCAACATAGGATTATATTTTCCAACTGTTTCCAATACATTACCAGAATTACGAGCATTTCTGGAATCTGTCACAACAACGTGATAATATGGACGTTTTTTTGCACCATAACGTGCTAATCTGATAACTGTTGCCATAATTTTTACTCCTTTGTTTTTTATGATCTGTTATCTGTTTTTTCAAATCTTGTTGCCCAAAAATCGCACACAAAAACCGACATCAAGAACGAAAACTCGTCGGATGATGTTCCTTGTGCATACCGCACACAGGGGATTCAGTAATGGCAATCTGTTGGGATTTGCAGGATCATTATGAACAAAAAAATCCAGAAAGTCAAACATTTTTGTTGTTTTGTGAACTATATTTATTTAAAAATTGACTTTTGTGTTTCAAATATATAATATATGTATCCAACACAGGCGGGTGTGGTATAATGGCAGCACGAAAGCTTCCCAAGCTTTAGACGAGGGTTCGATTCCCTTCGCCCGCACCAAAAATTCAAATAGTTTTATTATAAATCTGGACATTTTATGTTTTTCTGTAATTGGCAAGTGTCAGAAAGTAGTAAAAATGGTAAAAAATACAAAATATTCAATCGATTACGCGAACGGGCGTCCAAATTGTCCAGGAGTAGAAGGGCGTATAGGCGATTTTTTATCTCACAAAGCATATACTATGGCGATTGATTTTGGATTTGAATTGTATGAATCTGATATCAAATGGATAGAAAATAATATTACAAAAACTTCGCAAAACAACAATCGGGATATATTTTGGCGTTTTGATAGTGCCTCTTTGGGAAAGAATATATCCAAATATAGAATTGATTATATAGCCACGTTTTTTGAACAATTTATTGACTTGCCTGGAATTCCGCGTAATGCAAAAAGACTTTTAATTTATACAGTGGGAAACCTGCGCGCATGGTATAATATCAAAACAGAACCGGAACCTTATCAACATTTTTTCATAGAGAGATGGCTAGAAACATGTCGGTAGACAATAAAAACTATAATACAACGGCGTTTTACTACCGTTCGTAATCTGCGCTAGAAGTTTGTTTTTGCAAAAGTTTAACTTGTTTCATCGCTCGTCTTACGCCAACACGCGCCCATCTGTCATGCCCACGAAAGAATGGTATAGGCAATGTACCACGCGGACGCAAAAAACTTGGCGTGTTTATATACCCATCAAAATCAAATACCCCGACAAAGTTCTTGAATTTACGATTGTTTTTACGCAATTCATCAAAAACAGCTATTGTATCAGAAATTGCTTCGGAATCTATGTTCCAACAATAAAGTTTATATTGCAGCGCAGGCATCCCGCGATAATCAACCGTGAATTCAGTATTTCCAAATTCGCCTTCACTGTAAAGAACCTTTGCACACAGGATTTCTTTATCTTGCTCACAAATTCTGTAATGCACACCACAACTGAGATAATTTAACAGTTTAAATTCACCAATCTTGGCCAACAGTTTTGTAAATAAACCGTGATTATGCGATGTGACAATATCTCGTCTTTCAAAAAATAAATCTTTGGATTTAGAATTTATTAAATCTATTACTTCCTGCATAACACCGTCAGCAAAAACAATATTGTATGCCTTTGAACGTTTACACATGCGCAGCATAGTCATTTTATTTCCTTTTTATCTCTTGGTTATATTTTATACCATATTTATAATTTGTCAATTTTTTTACTATTATATGACCACGCAAAATTTTTGGCTTGCGTTAAATTTATAATTTTTGCTAGGATTATTATTGAAAGGACAGGATTTTATTTTTTCACACCGTTGAAACACGCTAAAATCCGCAATAAATTTGCCTTGGGGGGCAATCAAAAAAAACAGAGAGAAACGAAGGAAAGACACATGTTAACAACAAAAATTCTTGCAAACATACTTGTTTTATTAACAACTTTCGGTGGAAGTGCATTTGCAGCACCCAGCATTCGTCAGATTGGCAACATTGGAACATCATCCAACAGTTCTGTAAAACCACTGCCAGTGGCTTCAAACCAGGCGCGTGCGGCAACACCGATGATGCAAAAAATGTCGTCATCTGTTGTTAATACTGCGAAAAGCGCAACGACTTCTGCGACACCTTTGTATTCCACGGAACAAAATCGTTTGGTTGTAAAACCGCTCTCTGGCGGCAAAACCAACAGCATTAATTTAAAACCAACGAACAACGTATCAAACACTTTGTTATTGCATCTGGATCAAGAAGTCCAAGGTATTCACGACACAATGGCAACTTTGGCCACCCAAGGTCAGGTTAATTCTGCGGTCAATACTGCAAAATCAGAAATGCAGGACGCCATAGACACGGCAACCGAAAAAATGGTGACCTTTGGCGAAGGCGGCAATTTAAATGAAAAAATAGCAAACACGGCAACCATTGCTTCGATTCAAAGTGAATTGGGTGACAAAATGACCGAAGAAGACGTCGAAGGAATTGTCAGCGATGCAACGGTCGGAATGATTACTTCTGGTCAAAGTTTTAATAATGAATTGGCCAGCACCTCGCTTTACAATACAGTTAACAACGAAACAACAGGTTTGGTTGCAAAAACAAATGCTTTGAACAATGTCATCAACAATGAATCAACTGGATTAGTTGCAAAAACACAGGCATTGGACAACACTATTAATAATACTTCGACTGGTTTGGTGGCAAAAACACAGGCGTTGGATAATACCATTAACAACACTTCTACCGGTTTGCTGGCAAAAACCGCTGCATTAGACGAAACGATTAACAATACATCTACTGGTTTGGTTGCAAAAACCGCTGCCATAGAAAGTGCGTTTGACAAAGATACAAATGGAACAATTAAAAATGTTAAACCAGATTTCGTTCCATCGGGCATTCCAATGGAAAAGGTTTCTGGGTTAACTGGCGACACAGGGTTGGTTGCTAAAACAAATGCATTGAGTGATACAATTAACAATGAATCAACCGGATTGGTTGCTAAAACGAACGCGTTAAGCAACACTATCAACAACGAAACAACCGGATTAATTGCTAAAACAAACGCATTGACCACAAAAACCAGTACATTAGAGGACAAATTTAACAAAGATCCTGAGAGTGGTCAAATCACGACATTAAAAGAAACAATAATACCAACCGAAATTGCACGCAAAAATTATATTAATACAACGTTGGACAATATGGAATTCAGCGTTAATAGCGATACTCAAAAGGTTGTATACAAAGTGACCGACCAAGCTGGATGGAAAGATTTGACTGACGTCAGCACATTTGGGGGAACCCAAGGCAAATCTGCATATCAATCATGGCTGGACCAAGGAAACACTGGCAACGAAGGCGCATTTATCGCATCGTTAAAGGGCGAAGACGGTAAAACTCCGGACTTCACAGTTGAAGATGGTGTTCTGAAATACAAAACAGATAAGAATGATTCCAACGAAACATTCAAGACATTAGCCACAGTTAAGGGTAAATCTGCATACGAATCTTGGAAAGACGACGGTAACACTGGCAGTGAAAGCGAATTTGTTGCAGCATTAAAAGGTGCAAATGGCAAATCTGCGTATGAATCCTGGAAAGAACAGGGCAACAGTGGCGACGAAAGCGAATTCGTAGCAGCATTAAAAGGTGCAAATGGCAAATCTGCGTATGAATCCTGGAAAGAACAGGGCAACAGTGGCGACGAAAGCGAATTCGTAGCAGCATTAAAAGGTGCAAATGGCAAATCTGCATACGAATCTTGGAAAGACGATGGTAACACAGGTAGCGAAAGTGAATTTGTTGCAGCATTAAAGGGTGCAAATGGCAAATCTGCATACGAATCTTGGAAAGACGACGGTAACACTGGCAGTGAAAGCGAATTCGTAGCGGCATTAAAGGGCGAAGACGGTAAAACTCCAGCCTTCACAGTTGAAGATGGTGTTCTGAAATACAAAACAGATAAGAATGATTCCAACGAAACATTCAAGACATTAGCCACAGTTAAGGGTAAATCTGCATACGAATCTTGGAAAGACGATGGTAACACAGGTAGCGAAAGTGAATTTGTTGCAGCATTAAAAGGTGCAAATGGCAAATCTGCGTATGAATCCTGGAAAGAACAGGGTAACAGTGGCAGTGAAAGTGAATTCGTAGCAGCATTAAAGGGTAAATCTGCATACGAATCTTGGAAAGACGATGGTAACACAGGTAGCGAAAGTGAATTTGTTGCAGCATTAAAAGGTGCAAGTGGCAAATCTGCGTATGAATCTTGGAAAGAACAGGGTAACAGTGGCGACGAAAGCGAATTCGTAGCATCATTAAAAGGCGCAAATGGCAAATCTGCGTATGAATCCTGGAAAGAACAGGGTAACAGTGGCGACGAAAGCGAATTCGTAGCAGCATTAAAAGGTGCAAATGGCAAATCTGCATACGAATCTTGGAAAGACGACGGTAACACTGGCAGTGAAAGTGAATTTGTTGCTTCATTACAAGGCAGTACTTGTGGTGTAACAAAACAAGAAGATACGGAAACCGTGAGCGGTGTAAGGCAAACCACGGTCACATTTATAAATTCTTGTACAAACCAAGCAATAGGCAACTCAATTGTTGTCAAAGACGGTGTTGACGGGGCGGATGCAGAAATATCAGAAGAAGACATAACCAGATTAAAGCTTGTGACCGTCAACGAAGATGGTGTCATAGACGCTGTAAAAATACCGGCATTGAATTACCAAGCGCCTATAAATGACCTGGAAACGATACGCGGCAACGCATCTACTGGTGCTGGGTTATCTGGTGCAGTAAGCACGTTGCAAGGCAAATTCGATACGAATGGTAATTTAAAAACAGATAATTTGGTGTTGCCTGATACGGTTATAACAACCACGACTCCTAAGTATCAGGCTCTGATGAACAATGTTAATAGCAGTGGTCAGATTACCTCAACGGCCGCATTGCCCGCAGCAGTTGTGACATCTGGAACAGATGGTAATATTGGTACGGTGTTGGCTGCAAACAATGTGGTAACAGGTGGCAGAACTGGCAATTTTGCTACCTTGTTGGATAATTCTAGTTTAGCAAGTACTGTTTCTGATTTGGAGAATAGTGTTTCTGATAATGGCGACTTGGTAGATTCTCTAATTGATGCATTAGTCCAAGGGAACTATATAACCAGAACCGGGAACAGTATATCTATTAAGACGATAGCAGTAGAGAAATAATATTTATTTCAAAAAAACGACCGAGAAATCGGTCGTTTTTTTATTATCTAATACGCTCTATGCCATTACTAAGTTCTATTTCTGCCTTTTCTGCAAAACCCAGAATTGAACGATAAATCTTTTTGTTTGGCTTATTTTTTTGCAACACATTTATTTTTGACATAATCATACTAATTAAATCACGACGAAACGATGCGCGCGCAGTATTTTCTAATGACTGCAATCTAGCCAACAAACTTTCCCAATTTTCCTGCAACGGATCGGATTTTTTATAAATAAATTCCATTCTTTTATTGCGCTGTTCGTTCATTGCGAACCCCTTTTGTTTATTTTACTGGTATATGTAATACTTGTTTTGGATAAATCAAATCTGGATTTGTGATATTATTACAATCTGCAATTATCGAAAACAAAATTCCGCGACGCAAAAAATTGTTAGCGATTATCCACAAACTGTCACCGCGACGGACAGTATAAAAAGTATCTTCGCACCCTGTGGCTTTTGGCATAACAAATTCATGTTTTTTCGTAGCAATTGTTTTTCCACTTGCATCATGCAAACGAATTATTAATTTATATTTTTCGCCACTCTTTAATTCGCCAACATCAGCGCCCAGTCCAAAATTTTTATAATTGGAAACACGTGCATAGCCCAGATATTTATTATTTAATGTTAACGACACGCGCAATTTTGGCAATGCACGCCCCGTCACAACAATGCGTCCAGTATTCAAATAATCTATTTTTGAAATAACCAAATCACCAGACACAGACTGCGGGAATTGCAAAACTTTGCTGCCGTTTTCGGTCATCAACAAAGACAGAGAATTTTTATAATCCTTTTCTGGAACATATACGAACACAGAATCCTTTGACTTTATGTTTTTATCAGCGTCAATCAAATAAATTTCATAATTACCAGACTTCAACACATTGTGCGGTGCATAAACAAATTCACCGTTTTTATCCGTGTGTTCTGTGGCAACAACTTTGTTATTTACAACAACAGAAATATTAGATTCGGCACAGTTGCGACCAGCAATAACAATTTTACCGTCTTGTTCAATTCTGACGATATCGAAACTGGGTTCTGTGACCGTCGCAACTTTATCAGTCGCACGTTGTTCAATATTCACAGGTTTGATAATCGGTTCTGGAACTGTCGGAACAATTACTTTGACCGGAGCATTTATTTTCACTGTTATAACAACAATCGCGATTATAACTACCAACATAGCACACAAAATAGGGAACCAATAATCACGCAACACAGATTGATTTTTTGCAACTTTTGCATTATTTTGTTGGTTTCTAGATTCATCAGGTTTTCTGTGAAATACATTGAATCTGCGCAAAAATTGACGTGTAAAAATGCGACGATTATTCAACCATGATTGCTGTCTGTCAACTGCGCCAGATATCATTTCATCCGTAGAGCGTTTTGTCTTTTTGGTGTTTTGTGCTGTCATAATTTTTTCCTTGTTTCATTGTTTTGACAAAATTATTGCAAATTATATTTATTTGTCAAGATAATTGTGTTATAATTAACCCATATACAAAGATAGGGAGATTTTAAATTGACAAAGAAAATAGGCATTATGACCACGGGCGGCGATTGTTCTGGATTAAACACTGTGATTCAACGTGTTGTCGACGGTTGTATTCAACGAAAATGGAAAGTAATTGGAATCAAAGACGGAACAGATGGATTGTATAACACGCCGGCGAAAATCATAGATTTTGCCCATGAATCTTTTCAATTTGCAAACAGTCATCTGGCTGGCAGTATTTTGGCAAACGGTAATGCCGGCAATACTAATTTTGAATCATCTGCACAGGCTGGGAAATTATCAAGTTTCAACAAAAGATTGAAAAAATCTTTGTCAGAATTAAATTTGGACGCGTTGGTTTTAATTGGTGGCAACGGCAGTTTATCACTGGCACATATGTATCGTGAAATTTATAGCGGTCTGTCATTGGTATGCATCCCAAAAACTATTGATCTGGATGTACCTAGAACAGACAAAACAATCGGTTTTGATACCGCGGTACAACAGCTGGTTTCATATTGCGATCAATTATTATTGACTGCGCGCAGCCATCACCGTTGGTTCATCGTACAAACTATGGGACGCGAATGTGGACAATTAGCTTTGCACGCCGGCGTAGCGATTGCTGCCGATGCAATTTTAATACCTGAAATAAAATTTGATGTTGATAATTTAGTAAAACATATTAAACAATCAAAACGCGATTATGGAATCATTTTGGTGTCCGAAGGAATTTCAATACGTGGACATTCTGGAAAACCTGCCGATATGGTTGCACGCAAATTAACCTCTGCGGGAATCGCTAACCGTACTGCTTTTCCTGAACATATTCAAAGGGCGGGCGACACTTTGGCGTCCGACAGAATTTTAGCCGCTGGATTTGCAGAAACAGCCTTGACTGCGATTGAAAACAATGAAACATATGTTATGACTACATTTGAAAACGGTGAATATAAAACTATTTCTTTGGATGATTTCTTTGCAGGTGGCAAACCAGAAAAAGACCCAAATATTATTGGTGCAATGACATCAAATGCATACGTAGAACCAAACAATATACTATTACGTATTGCCACAGAAATGGGAATATATATGGGCGAAAAAAAGAAATAAAAAACGGGCAATTTGCCCGTTTTTGTTTAGAAGAAAAAAAGTTTTATTTTTCAGAAAAATCTGCGTCCGTTGCACCATTGGCTCCAGATTTATCTTCTTGGTTGGAAGATGCAGATTGTTGAGCTTCCTGTTGAGCCTTATAAACTGCTTCGCCCAATTTCATGGCTTTTTCAGTTAATGCGTCCGTCTTTTGTTTCAAAGATTCCGCAGTAGCATCTGATTTCGCCAATTCATCGCTTAATGCTTGTTTTGCATCTTCAATCGCCTTTTTGTCTTCGGCACTGATTTTATCGCCGTGTTCTTTCAATGATTTTTCAATACTGAACACCGCGGTTTCAGCAGTATTTTTTGCTTCGGCTAATTCTTTTTTCTTTTTATCAGATTCTGCATTTGCCGCTGCTTCATCAACCATACGTTTGATTTCGTCTTCAGACAAACCACCATCAGATTTAATAGAAATCGCCTGTTCTTTGCCTGTGCCTTTATCTTTTGCGGACACATGCACAATACCATTCGCGTCTATATCAAAAGACACTTCGATTTGTGGCATACCGCGTGGGGCAGGCGCAATACCTTCTAAATTAAATTGACCCAACAATTTATTATCAGCAGCCATATCACGTTCGCCTTGGAATACACGAATCGTCACAGCAGATTGATTGTCTTCCGCAGTGCTGAAAATTTGTGATTTTTTGGTTGGAATTGTTGTATTTCTGTCAATTAAACGCGTAAATACACCACCCAATGTTTCAATCCCCAAAGACAACGGTGTCACATCCAACAACAATACGTCTTTGACATCGCCCTTTAAGACACCGCCTTGAATTGCGGCACCCAAAGCAACAACTTCGTCCGGATTAACCCCTTTGTGTGGTTCACGACCAAAGAATTCTTTGACTGTTTCTGCAACTTTTGGCATACGTGTTTGACCGCCAACTAAAATAACTTCGTTAATTTGATCTGTTGTCAAACCGGCATCTTTCAACGCCTTTTTGCATGGTTCAATTGTTTTTTCAATCAAATCAGCAACCAAAGATTCCAATTTTGCACGTGTTAATGTTGTATTGAAATGTTTTGGTCCTGTTGCATCCGCGGTCAAGAAAGGCAGATTGATTTCAGTTGTTGTCTTAGAAGACAATTCGATTTTTGCTTTTTCCGCCGCTTCTTTCAAACGCTGCAAAGCCAATTTATCATTTGACAAATCAATACCTGTTTGAGATTTGAATTCATCAATTAAATATTTCAAAACGCGGGCATCAAAATCAGATCCACCCAATGCTGTATCGCCGTTTGTAGATTTCACTTCGAACACACCATCAACAATTTCCAATATAGACACATCGAACGTTCCACCGCCCAAGTCGTAAACTGCGATTGTGCCGTCTTTGTCTTTGTCCAAGCCATAAGCCAACGCAGCAGCAGTTGGTTCGTTAACAATACGTAAAACGTTCAAACCTGCAATACGACCGGCATCTTTTGTCGCCTGACGCTGAGAATCATTAAAGTATGCAGGCACTGTGATAACCGCATCAGTAATCGTTTCGCCCAAATAACTTTCGGCATCTTTTTTCAATTTAGACAAAATCATCGCGGAAATTTGGGACGGGGCATATTTTTTACCGTCAATTTCAACCCACGCATCGCCATTATCGCCCGCAACAATTTTATATGGAACACGCTTTTGAATTTCTTTGACTGCATCACTGTCATAACGCAATCCCATCAAACGCTTAATTTCATAAATTGTATTTTCAGGATTTGTGACCGCCTGATTCTTGGCCGTAATACCAACCAACTGTTCACCAGTATTCGTCACCGCAACCACAGATGGTGTTGTACGTTGTCCTTCTGAATTTTCGATAATTTTTGGATCACTGCCGTCCATAAAAGCCATAGCAGAATTTGTAGTACCCAAATCAATACCTAATACTTTTGCCATTGTTCACTCCTTAGATTTTTTTTGCTTAGTGTTGATATAGTTAATGCTGGATTGATTTCAAGGGGGTGTTTTCAAAAATATTATTGGTAAAAATTCATATAAAAAAACCGCCCAAACGGACGGTTTAAATATATATCTGTCAAATATATTATTTCTTTGCATCTGCAGCAGCAGCGGCAGCAGCCTGAGATTTTGCATCTGCTTCTTCTGGCATTTTACCGCCAATCGTTGCAAATGCCAATTCGGCCTGATGTAATCCCAAAGAAACACCCTTTGGCAAAGCCAAATCTGTTCCGTGGATAGAATCACCGATAGTAACATCTGATAAATCAATCGTGATTTTTTCAGGAATATCGTCCACCAAACCAACCAAAGCCACCTTACGAACAGCAAAGTTCAAAACACCGCCCAATTTAATACCTTTGGAAACATCGGCATTAATGACTTCGACTGGCACAACCACATGCACAGGTTCTTTGACGTTAATACGTTTAAAATCAACATGAACAACTTTGTCAGACACAGGATGATATTGAATATCCATCAACATAGCGTCTTCTTTGCTGCCATTTGTTGTGATTTCAAATAATTTTGTCCGCAAAGACGGTTGTCCCAACAGCATTTCAAAATCGCGACCATTTAATTCAATAGCCACAGGTTCTTTCTTTTCGCCATAGATGACCGCAGGGATGTTCTTGTTATTGCGAACTGCACGTGCGGCCCCCTTGCCAGCAACTTTGCGAATTTCAGCGTTTAATTTAATTGCCATTTTATAATCCTTTTTAATGGTTTATTTTCTTGTTCGTGACCTCCAAGGGTGTCACGCGGACGAAATTATTTACTAAAAACGGTTAAAAATCAAGTATTTTTATTCACACAGGTAAAAAAATGCCGTTTAGAACGGCATTTTTTTAGAATCCTATACCTCTGGACAAATCATATTTCATTTTTTCCAAAGTAATATTATAAATAAAATTATATACGCCACCGTCTATTGTACGTTCTAATAACAATCGATGACCAATTTTTGTTGAACCGCGTAAATTTTGTATAGTTAAATCAGTGTCACCTACGTGTTCACCATACACATTCATTTTATATAAATTATTTAACGGTTGTGAACCTGAAAAATGATTGTTTACCTTTTTTCTGGTTCCCAATACAACAACTATTTCATATTTGTGGTCGCCATAATTCAAATCTCTATGCCACGTGTAATCATTAACAAAGTGCCCTAAATCTCCAAAACTTCCGATTTTATCTACATCACAATAATTTTCCATCGCTTCAACATACGGCATTTTATTATTTGAACCGACTTCTATCAGTTTTAATCCATAACCCAAATCCCCCAAATGGATATATTTTTTACTACAATCTACATTTTTTAACATATTTGTACCTTTTTGTTATTTTTTACATTATTTACTAAAAACGGTTAAAATCAAGTGTCTTTATATAATATGTCGATCTGTTTCATATTTCTTCATTGCTAATGTGATATTATGAATAATATCATATTTAGTATTTTGTGTTTTTGCTATCAACAATCTGTGATCTATTTGTGGTTTAATCATATACGGTGTAAGTATATTTGACGGTTGTAATATAATTTTATCCTCACCGATTTTACTGCCATAAACAGTCAATTCTGTTTCATCTTTTACTGTATCAATATCTAACACCCTGACAACTTCGTATTTATTAAGTGGATCGTCATATTTATATTGCATTGTCCAATTCCAACAATTCCAACAGCTATTATTTTTAATTGATTTAAAATCACCAACTTGTCCAAAGTTATTGCCAACTGTATCTAATTTCACACATCTCCACACCACAGGGGAAACATCTTTTGGGTTTAATGAAATTGCAGTTATTCCAAATTCTGCATCAGCATATTCTTTTTCTTTAAGTACGAAAAACATTTTCAAGCCCTTTTATTTATTTTGGAACGATGTTACACTAAAAAATCTAAAAATCAAATTTTTATCAAATTTTACGTAAAACCAAAAATCTGGCGCGGCCATAAGTTTTATCTTTGATTACATTCCAACCGTCAAGCCCAGATATATCGTGAATTTTTTCAAATTCCCATATTAAAATTGCACCATTTTTTGCGACAGCCGTTAATTTTTTTACAAATGCCACCCCTAAATCAAAATCGGCATAGGGCGCATCAACAAAAATCAAATCTGCATCTTTGCCAAATTTGCCTATGCCCGAAACCGCATCTGTTTTTTCGATTATCGCCACACAATTTATTGATTTAACGTTCTTTTTTATTGTTTCAATCGATGTATTTGCATTGTCTGTAAACACAACGTTTGCATTATCATATCGCGACAAACATTCTAATCCAAACGCCCCAGACCCTGCAAAAACATCCCAAACAACAAACGGATGCGATGTGTCCAAAATACCATTTAACATATTAAACAATGCGCCACGCGCCAAATTTTGTGTTGGTCGCGCGCCAGCGGGCAAATTTAACTTCTTGCCACGATATTTTCCAGAAATAATTTGCAATTTAGAATCCATAGTATAAAGTGTATATTATGAATTTTATGAATCAAGCATTTATTTTGGCAAAACGCGCATTTAATCACGACGATGTGCCTGTTGGCGCAGTGATTGTTTGTGATGGCAAAATTATCGCACGTGGTGAAAACAAAGTGCAACAATCACTGAACCCGACATTACATGCAGAAATAGTCGCCATAAATCGCGCCTGTAAAAAATTAGGAACTAAATTTTTAGACGACTGTGATATATATGTGACGTTGGAACCATGCAGTATGTGCGCAACTGCCATATCATTCGCCCGCATAAAAAATATATATTTTGCAGCCACCGATGAAAAGGGCGGTGGTATTACATCAAACGCCAAAATATTTGATAACGACAAACATTTGTGGCACCCAACCATAATCCAAATGAACGAATATGCTGATAAATCCGCTAAACTTTTGCGAGATTTTTTCGCAATACGACGCTCAACTGTAAAGGAAGTAAAATGAAATACATAGTTAACGAAGTTATAGCTAATGACATTCAAACGGTTGTCCCGATTGAACATGATAATCCTATCTTTATTCCAAATCCATCTCACGGATATGACGTTATCCAAGATGGTAAATTGGGTCAATGTTTTATACAAAATTCAAAACATGAATTGGTTCCAGAAAACATAAACAAATCAAATACATACGAAATGAAATGTATTGGCGCAGATATTATTCCAGTTGTCGACAGATTAAGCGTTGTATACAAAAAACATCTTGTATTATTCAGCAAAGAATATGGCGATATTCATTATGAGTTGGCTATGAATGATATTTTCTTTCCTACTCAGATTGGTCATAGATTGATGGTAAAAGGCCCAAATGAAATTAACTTAGACAAACCAAACAAGGGTTTTAAAATTGTAAAAAATATAACAATAGATGAAATGCGTACAAATTTTATAACAAGGCAGATATAAAGATAAATGGATTATTACAGACAAAGATTTTAACAAAAACGGCACGATTACATACAGTATGCAATCCGTTGATGTTTCATTGAAAAATATCACATCAAAAAAGATGACTTCAAATAAAAATGATGTATTTGTTGGATCTTATACTGATAGTGATTTAAATTCTTTATCAAAAAAATATGCGCCAAACGACACATACAATATTACTAAAAATTCAACAGCCCCAGAATACGATATTGGCACTATCAGATATTCACATTTAACACATTACAATTATCACAATGATTTGTTTTATTTTATAAAATTTTTTAATGGTTCGTTTGGTGATTTTTATTCCGCATTACCTGATTATCATGGCAACGAATTTTTTAATCTTGGGGACAGAATTTTATTAGGCGTCAAAAAATCAAATGCAAAAGTGCCATATTTTGTATTTGCCAAAAATCTAACCACAGGTCAAGAAATTGACGATCTTGACGACTGCGACAGAGACATATCTGACTATCAAGAATTCGTCGTTCTGGGTAAAAACAAATGCGAACAAACCGAACACCCAAGTATTATTAATGAAGTTATAATTGAAACAAAAAAATTTGGGCTTTTGCGCGCAGATTTCAATTTTACATCCCATATGCCACTATATATATCCCAAGTGGGCGACAAACTGTTAGTAGAAGCAAAACGTCAGCCAGGCACAAACATACATTATGTTGACGTATTGCGAAACATAACAATAGACAACAGGCGTTCTGAATTTTTGTTATCTGAAAACATCAGGTAAAAAAGCCCGCCAAAAAAGCGGGCTATATTTTATATCAACGATTTTCCGGTCATTTGTTTTGGCTGTTTCAAATTTAATAACTTCAAAATCGTAGGCGCAACATCCGCCAACCCACCGTTATTTATCTTTTTAACCAACGGATTAGACACCATAATTGCGCGCACTTTGTTATTAGTATGCGCTGTCCATGGCGAATTGCTTTTATCATCCCACATTTTTTCAGCGTTTCCATGGTCTGCGATAATTAACATTTTGCCATCCAATTCTAATACTGCCGGCACAATTTTTGCCAGCTGTTCATCCAAAACCTGCATAGCCTGAACCGTGGCATCTTCATTACCCGTATGACCAACCATATCACCGTTTGCAAAATTCATTATCACAACATCAAACTTTGATAACCGCGGAAGCAGAGCGTCCGTAATTTCGCGCGCAGACATTTCTGGTTTCATATCGAACGTAGCCACAGCCGGCGAATCAATTAAAACCTTTTCTTCGTTTTCAAAATCAATTGTCCGTTCAGCGTCCATAAAATAAGTCACATGATTATATTTTTCTGTTTCGGCAATGCGTAACTGTGACAGCCCACTTTTAGCGATTACATCACCCAAAGTATTAATCACAGCAACATCTTCTAAAATTGCAGGGCATTTTTCATTTAATCCTTCACCATATTGTGAAAAGCAAAGCATATGAGCGCCTGTTTTTAAAATTGCGCGTACTATTTGTCGCGCACGATCACTGCGATAATTTCCGAAAACAAAACCATCTTTCTTGGTTATTTTTGTTGGGGTTATTATTGTTGGTTTGAAAAATTCATCAGTTATACCATCTGCATAAGATTGCTTTATCGCACTTTCTATATCAGGCGCAACAAAATCAGATTTTCCACGCGCCAAGGCATCAAATGCCAATTCTGTTCTGTCCATGTTTTTATTTCTGTCCATCGTATAATACCGCCCAGACAAAGTTCCAAAGAAAACACGACCGTCCGCAAAATAGGGTGCCAATGTCCGCCGTATTAAATGAACATATTTCATAGCACTGCGCGGTGGTGTGTCACGACCGTCACCAATAAAATGAATACATACACGCAAGCCAGAATCCAAAATATGTTTCACAATTACCATTTCATCGCGAATATCCGAATGCACACGACCATCAGACATTAAACCCGCAAAATGCACAATGCCACCATCGTGCTTAACATCTTTGATAAATTTATTTAATGGCTTATTTTTATCCCAATTTTCACGCGAAAACCGCAATAGATATTGCATAACAACACGTCCTGCGCCGATACATATGTGTCCAACCTCTGAATTTCCCATTAAATTGCCAGGCAATCCGACGGCTGTTCCACTGGCACGCAACAAAGAATTGGGATATTTTTTTATTAATTTATCAAAGAACGGCATTTTTGCCATCGCTACTGCATTATGTTTTTTTTCTTCACGCACACCTACACCGTCTAAAATGCACAAAACAACTGGCTTTGTCATAATTTATCTCCTATTAATCGAACTATTTATACGGGGTATAATTTTATCATAATGCTTTTTTGATTGCAAAACAAAAAGAAAAATTGTATATTCAATCTGACAAGGAAAAATTTCATAAACATAAAACAAAACAGGACAAAAACATGCCACGAAAACCAGTTCATATTGGCGCAGTCGACAGTCACATTGCTCAACGCTTACTGTTGCGCCGTGTTATGTTAGGAATGTCACAATCAGACCTGGCTAAGCGTTGCGGAATAAGTTTTCAACAAATACAAAAATATGAAACCGCAGGCAACAGAATCCCCGCATCACGTCTTTTTGATTTAAGTCAGGCTTTGGAAACATCTGTTGCATTTTTCTTTTCTGGATTACCCGGGAATTATCCGCCTGAAACCAAGGCAATACGTTCTATGCGTGTTTCAGAGCCAAAACCAGATGACCCACTGGCAAAAAATGAATCATTGCAATTGATAAACCTGTATTGGGGGTTGGCTAACGACGAACAACGCGCAATGGTTATGAAAATGTTGAAAACATTAAACGGGGAAGGCAATTCTTAATTTTATTAATATAGAACAAATTAAAAACGCCCTGAATCAAAGTGCAGGGCGTTTTTATATATCCACATCAATCTTCGTCAGTATCTTCCGGCGGTGTCACTTTGATACCCAAGATACAATTTCTAAACTCTTCTGTATCAACAATAGACCAACATTGATCATTCAAATTTTTACCTAATCTCATTTGATCCGCAGTGAACACACTCTTGCATTCGTCACAACCGCACGTTTGTGAATTAAAACATTTTCCTACACTGCACCATTTACATTGATTTGTACTGACGCACAACCCCTGTTGCACAGTATCTTTGCACAAAGAACACGCAAAGCCGTCATCTGGGGAAAAATTCATACCATTCAAACATTTATAATACACACATTGGCCACCAGAATTATATACTTTATAATGTTTTTTTGAATCGAATTTGTTTTGTGCCTCAGCAGTCTTATAAGGTTCCCAACCACATACTTTCGTAACACGATCCGATGTAGATGGATCACAATTTTCATTCAAAGTATACCCTTGAAGGCACAAGATATGTTCTTTGCCACCTTCAACTGCCTTTGCATGAATACTCGTAGAGCCTTTCAAAAACTTTCTCTTATTTACATCAGCATATGGGTAAGCCCCCACACTCCAATTATCTTTTTGATAATTAGCATCAAAACATGGACTGTGACCGCCATACGCACCAATCAACAAAGGTCTTGCCTTGATACCGTATTTCATAAAATCGACTGCACCGACAACTATCTCTTGTTGATAAGACGCACCTTCCCATCCACCATGATCCATCTTGCCGGTCTTTTTGTAATCCAACACCGCAACAGAATTCACAGCAGGAGAACAATCATCACATTCGGGCAACTGAAAATGATCAGTATAAGCAACAGCATCAGAAAAAGTATAATTTAAATACTTATCTCTATCCGCGAGTATATTGCTGGTACTGGGGTTAGACGTAGAATCCGGCAAACCTTTGGTTTCGCATCGGTCACCATCCCATCCCGGCTCACAATACCATCTGCACGAAAGCCCGTCCGGCGAAATATCATTGGTTTTTGCCACTTGGTAATATACGAAAAACTCAGGATGAGACCATGTTGCAGCAGAAATCTGGGTTAAACAAAATTCAGCACCATGCGCAGACACTTCTTTTGCAACATACGCTATCATAATTTGATCATCTGCTTCTTTCACATCAGAAGTATTGGCACAATTTCCCCTTAACTGGCGCGTCGCACTGGTCGGTCTTTGCCACCTATGATCACTGCTGCATGAACCGCACTGCCACACGCGTTGCAAAATAAAATTTCCAATCGTAGAACCATCAGAGTCCAACACTTCATTTGAATTTACCTTTGGGTTGCCCCAAAAACTTTTCGCGGCACTGGATATACCTTGTCCTTGAAAAATACATTCACTAAATTCAAAATCCCCACTTTGTTGCGACTGACACTCTGCAAAAACTGCAAACGGCATAAACATACTTACAAAAAACATTAATAATTTTTTCATTTATACTTACCCTATCTTACATAACACTGTCTGCCAGACCAATACCCACCAAGTTCTTTGCATCTGATTTTGTACCAATCATCTTTTTTAATTTCACATTTTCCAGTACTTGAATTAAATGCAATATAATCTTTTGACATATTAGGCAAATTTTGTTGCATCGCGCACAATTGGCTTTCTGTTGGTTTCATACAAACACCCCAACCAAAAGATTTTGTTCCAGATTTATTCAGTGTAATACCATTAGATTCTATCGTTGCTTTATATCCACCAAAACCATACTTAGTCAAATAATTCAAATCTGAATCAGTTCCAAAAACAGTTTTCATCCATGTCGGCGAAACAGAAATCACATCACCATCTTCAACCCCAGAATTACTGGACGCCCAATACAATTGACCTTCATTATTGATATCATGACATTCCGTCGACAAACTAGTAATCAAACCAGTACGTATGTCTTCGATAATGCTATCTATGACTTTGTCTGGGTCACTAATCCCTTCAATAAGCCCCGTATCCATATCACGGTATGTCAAAGTTATATCCTCTGCCGGTGTATTTACCTGCGTATTATTTATAACAGGATTAATCATAACCGCCACAGGCGCACTGCCACCGGTGATTGCATTCGAAGCCGCACGAAAACGTATCGCTGACGCAGCACTTTGGTTTTGTACAGGTGTAGTCGTGGCTACATTTTGTGTAACCTGCGTCACCACCTGATTAATCTTTGGTCTGCCACCACTTCCAGACCCGCTACTTCCGCCAGTATTACCCGAAGCATTCGATGACGCATTAGACGCCTTTACCAAATCTGCACCACAGAAATAGGAAGCCCGATTGCTTAACATATCGCGAACATCTGCTTCTGATCTCAATCTGCAACCCCATGGATATTCGTGTTCATCGTCGCCCGGCGCACATAATTCTTGGGCATATTCACGCAACGAAATTTCACATCCTTGGGCCACCTTGACAGAATCAACCGTATTGACATATGCCAACAAAGCCTTTAATCCGCAGCCACCATCTTTATCTTTGATAGTTTTCGTCTTATCATCATACACGCAAGAATCAGGATTTCCATACAACGCAGCACAAGCCAAAACCTGATCTTTGCACATTTCATGTGCCGCCACTGCAGATATTGCGCCCGTCAATTTGGTTGTATCTTCGTTGCCCAACACATCCAAAGCACCAGTTTGTTGATCATAACAAGAACGTATTGTTTGGACACACGATGCCTTGACTTCTTCTATTTTTGCATCTTGGGCTTGAGCAATTTGAATTATCGCAGAACGTTTAAATTCATACCAAACTGTATCTGCCAGTTCACGACACGTATCCAGTGCCTGGGTCACAAACATTTTCTTTTCTTCCAAAAAGTTATTAAAGTCCGGATTGGCACCAATAACATCCGCAGACCCATTTAAAACAATTAAATTATTCAAACCAAACAAAGCCTTAGAATAAACAGGTTCCCCAGTCACAGAATTAATATATTGTCCAGAATAATCCAAACATTTTTCATAATTTTCGCCACAGGCTGTTGGCTGTTTAATCGCGGTTTCAACCTTGTTCAAACATTCATTAACATCCTGAGAATTATGCGCACGATATTCTTCTAAGCGCGCCTCACGCAGATATTTTTCAGCCGTTCTGACCGTTTCTTGAACAGATTCTTTCTTTGCGTTTATACTTTTTTCATACAAATTACAATCTTGCGTAATAAACACAGAATAGGCGGAACGCGCCAAATTCAACACTGCATCACTGTTACATTCATTACGCGAAATTGCCGTACATTGACGCACCGCAGTTTCGTATAATTCTGCGCCTTCCATATCGGCAGTGTTTGTATAATTCGATTCGGAATTATTAGAAAATATAGAGCCAGTTGAATTTCCCCAGATATCGTCAGAATCGCCACCACCAGAAGAAAACAACCCCGACAAATCCAACGTATTAACAGACGACATCTTTGGGGTTGATTTAGACGACGTTGTTGTCTTTTTGCCTGCTAAGATATCAGCAATATCATCCAACATTTTTTGTGATGCACTGGTGTCACGTTTAATAGCGGCTTCGCCCTCAGATGCAGAATACATGGCATTAACCTCTGCCGCTGTTTTATTGACCGCATCCAAATTAGTGTTTTGAAATTCCGCCAACATTGATAACGCCGTATCCAAAGCCTCAGCCGTGTCACGATATCCAGTAAATTTATCACTGCAAAAACAACGTCTATACGTTTCGTTTGCCATGGCACAAAATTGATCCATACAGGTTGAATACGAATCGCGACACGAAGAATACCCACCACCAATCTTGCTGACATCACTAAATACCGCGGTTGCACGAGCCTGAGCGGCACGCGAAACATTCGTCTTTTTCGCACTGCGCGCCACCGAATTATTAGACGCAGCACGTCCCAGCGATGGCTTAGCCACGGCAGCACGAGATATATTCACAGGGGAAGAAATTACATTACCCGCAGCACGCACCCCAACAACGCGATTCGTTGCAGCACGTGAAACCGCAGGGCGCGCACTGACCACCGTACGATTTTTACGACCGTTTTGTCCCGCAGAACGAGCAATCACAGAAGTTGCCGCACGACGAATCGATGCCGACGTAGCAGAATCTGAATTCACAGATGAATTACGCGCAGTTGCACCACGCATATTTGGTGCCTGAACCCCAAAAGCAACCGCAGGAAACACCGCGCTAAAAACGAATAATTTCAAAAATCTTTTAAAACTTCCCACCACTTTCTTCTTTCTCTTTCAATCTATTTTATCATTTTCAGTCACTTTAAATCAAGCATTTATTCTATACAGCAATTAACCGCATTTTTAACCCATTGCCCCAGACGTTTAACCCCCGTTGCTTTGGATTCTGGTTTAACAGATTTTTTGGGTTCTGCCGGCATTTTACACGCCTGCGCTGCACCATCATAAAATGCAGGCACTGATTCATGAACACCGTCTAAATCTATTAAATGCATATTCAATCCCCAGAACAGAGAATACAAATCGTACGCGCGCGCAAACATTTCATAGGCATCCTTTTTACGTCCGGCACCAATCGCTTTGGTTCCAACCTCATATAACCGCATAGACGCAGCCAACAAGTGTTTAGAAATACACCAAACTTCGCCATCTTCTGGGCCAGATTTCTTTACAATACGTTCCATCAATTCTTTGCGCATATTTCGTACAGTATTAATCAAATCATAAAAGCCAACCTTGCCAGTTTTTGCACCACTGAAAAAGAAATGTTCTTCCAAAGAAACCAAATTCATCAATGCAATAGATAAATCCTGATCAGACGACAAATCCAACGGATTTGCTTTCTTTGCAGCATCTAATTTTTCAATCATTTCTTCCATAGATAATTTTTTTGCTGATTTTTTCATTTCTGTATCCTTTCATTATTTTAACACAAAACGATTCCTATCTTTGGCAACCATTTGATAATAGCCAAGAAAACGACAGTCATAAACAACAAGCCTGCAAATGGCATAACAACTTTCTGAAAAGGAAACTTTGCGTGTCCACCATTATTTTTCTTGATATGAACGTACCAAACTTCCATCAAGATAAACGTAGCAGCACCGACGATTATACCCAACAAAAACTGGTCCATGCCCCACATACAATTATCCCACCATTTTACAATCGGATTATCGACAGGAACAAAATATACACCCATCAACAAAGCGACATAAACCAAGACGTTCAATACATACCAAATTATGTTTTTTACATTATGTTTACGCATATAATTCGCAGTCCAACCAATCAAAGACACTGTTAAACCACCAGCCCAAATTCCAGTGATAATATCTTTGACCCCCAACATGCGCATTCCTTCTAACCCAGCGCCAATAGCAATCGTACACACGGGGCAAACCGCGTCAGCGACACCGACAAATAATAAAGTGGATACCAACGCACACATTGAATATTTTAACAGATTTTTCATATTTTCCTTTCCTTTTGTTTTCGTATTTTAACATAAAATAAAAATTCAGGTCAACATCATATTTACAGTTTTTTTACCCCACGCATATGTGCAGAACGGGCCCGCGGATTTTTTTCCAATTCATTGTCCACAGGTGTCAATGTTTTTAACATCTCGTATTCGGGGGTATTCAAACTTGGTAATCTGGGGTCGCCAGAAACATCTGCCCATTTACGGAAGGTGTTTTTTATAAATCTGTCTTCAATAGAATGAAACGTGACACAAACACAGCGCCCCCCAGAACGCAACATATCATGTACAGATTCCAATGCAGATTTAATTTGTCCCATTTCATCATTTACCGCGATACGCAATGCCTGAAATACAGGGGCAACATCACGCGGATTTTTTATTAAATCACGCAATTCAAACGTGGTTTGCGGTAATTCTTTTTTTAATATATCTGCAAACATATGTGATTTTTTTATGTCGCCGTATTCATACAATATATCCGCCAATTCCGAAACAGATTTTAATCGGATTAAATCAGCGGCATTAATATCTATATTTTCATCCATACGCATATCCAATGGTGCATTATACCGGAACGAAAAGCCGCGCTCGCCGTTATCAATTTGCATAGAAGAAATACCCAAATCAAATACCACGTCATCAAAATCATTAATGTTCAAATTTTTAATATCTGAAAACGCAGAATTTATAAAGGTAAATCTGTCACCATATTCAGATTTTATTTGTTCCGCATCTGCTAAAACTGTGCCATCCCTATCAAAAGCAATCACATTCGCACCTGCATCTAAAAATGCACGCGTATAACCACCTGCACCAAACGTACAATCAACAATTGTGCGCCCACGAATATCTCCTAAGGTATTTATTACAGAATCCAAAAGTACAGGAATATGTTTTGTCATTCTATGGTCACCTTGGTTCCTAATGCGGTTAAATCTTTGGCGGTTGTTGCGCCTAATTCGACAGTATTTTTCAATGCCAATGTCGCACCCTTGTCCCCAGAATGTAAATTCAAAATCACTTGTGTATTACCACTGGGCAGGGCGGTCAAAGCCTTTTTTACATCAGCCAAAACGGCTTTGTCACGAATGTCAATGGTAATTTTGCGTGCCACCTTTGCAATCCATTTATTTAACGGAATAATAGAATCTACAAACACCGAAACACGTTCATCGCGAACAGACGTTTTTCCAGATATGACCACTTCGGTTTCAGAATTTAAAACTTGCGACAATTCAACCGACGCATCTCCAAACGCCACACATTCAATATTACCAAAACTATCCGATGCATTTATGGTCAACATATCTTTACCTGTCTTGGTTTTTCTGCGTGAAAAAGAGTTAACATTAGCGGCAATCTGTACCTGTTTTCTATCGCCAAGCGCTTCTAATGATGTACTGGTTGCTAATTTATAGCGCTGGATTAAATTTTTATATTGATCCAATGGATGCGCCGATATATAAAAACCCAAAGCCGACAATTCATTTTCTAATCTTTGAGCAAATGTCCACGGTGTTGTTTTTGGTAAATCCTTTAACAATCTATCTTCGGTGACATCGTCTTCAATTGTATTCGCAAACAGCGATAAAGAGTTCGGACCTTCGCGGGACTTTGACGCATATGCTAAAATTGCATCGGCATTCATAAATATCAAAGCGCGATTTTTTTCTAACGAATCCAGCACGCCCACCTTGGCAAATGCTTCCAAAATTCTTTTATTCATAATTGGCGCGCACCGTTTTGCAAAATCAGTCAAATTCTTAAATTTACCGTGTGCTTCACGTTCTGCAACTATAGCATCCGTTGCAACAGTTCCAACCCCCTTAATTGCAGCCAAAGCATATACGATTTTGCCATTTTTTACAGTGAACAAAGATTCACTTTCGTTTATATCAGGCGCCACGATTGGGATATTAAAATTAGATTTAGCGTCATCCACAAATACTGCCAACTGATCGGTATCATTCATATTACTGGACATTGACGCCGCCAAAAATTCCGCTGGGAAATGCGCTTTAAGATACGCACATTGATTTGCAACAATAGAATAGGCAATAGCATGTGATTTATTAAACGCATATTTTGCAAATTCTTTGAATTTCTCCCACAAATCTTTCGCGGTCGCGTTATCCAAAGTTTGTTCTTTTTCACATCCCTCTAAGAATTTGACCTCTAATTTAGCCAACAATTCTATCTTTTTCTTACCCATCGCTTTACGCACAGTATCAGATTCACCACGTGTAAATCCTGCCAATGCGCGGGTTAATTGCATAACTTGTTCTTGGTACACAATAATTCCATAACTTTCTTTCAAAATAGGTTCAGCACGCGGATGAACATATTCGATTGGCTCTTCGCCATGCATACGTGCAATAAATTGCGGAATAAAAGCGATAGGCCCAGGACGATTCAACGCGTTTAACGCAGATATTTCCAAGAAACTGGTTGGGTGCATTTTTTTCAAAGTTTGTTGTACAAACGGAGCATCAAATTGGAATATGCCTTCGGTCAGACCTGCCTGCCAAAGCGCCATTGTTTTTTCGTCGTCCGTGGGGATGCTATCTAAATCTATATTTATACCATGTGTTTTTTGGATTAATTTTACCGTATATTTCAATACGACCAACGTTTCTAGGCCCAAAAAGTCAAACTTAATTAACCCAGCTGGTTCCAAATAATGTCCATCAAATTGGCACGATGGCAACGGGTTCGCGGGATCACGATATACCGGTGCAATTTTTGTAGTAGGCCGGTCACCAATAACAACGCCACACGCATGCTGTCCCAGATTACGTATAGATCCTTCCAAATCTTCTGCCACAGATACAACTTTTTTCATATCAGAATCGACATCTAATATTTCTTGGATTTCAGAAGAACCGTCGACCGCTTCTTTTAATGTTTTTGCATCCATCGGTATCAATTTTGACAATCTGTCTGATTTAGAATAGGGCATTCCATAAACACGTCCAATATCACGAATTGCGCCACGTGCCTGCAAACTGCCAAAAGTTATAATTTTACATACCGAATCACGACCATATTTTTCGCCAACATAATCCAACACGCGTTCAATCCCAGTCGGTTCAAAATCAACGTCAAAATCCGGCATAGATATACGGTCAGGATTCAAAAATCTTTCAAACAGCAAACCATATTTCAGCGGGTCAACGTGCGTTATACCCAATGCCCATGCCACAATGGATCCAGCCCCAGAACCACGCCCAGGCCCAGTTAAAATATCATTGTTGCGACACCAATTAATGTAATCTGCGACTATTAAAAAATATCCAGGAAATCCCATACCTATGATAACGCCCAATTCATATTCAGCCTGTTCATAATATGGTTTAGTATCAGTGATATTATGTTGTTCCAGACGTTTTTTTAATCCGCTCATAGTTGCATCGCGCAACATTTGACATTCTGCCTCTAAACTAGCACCAAATCTGGGAAGTAATGGATTTTCATGAACGTTTATATAAAACGCACACCGTTTTGCAATATTTACAGTATTTTCAATCGCTTCTGGCAAATCAGAAAACAATTCTATCATTTCTTCTGTTGATTTAAAATATTGTTCAGAAGATTTACGCGGTCTTTCTGGATCAATGACTTTGGTTTGTCCCAAAACACAACTTAATGCATCCGCCGCCTCATAATCAGAACGCGCAGCGAAACAAACATCATTAGTTGCAACAATTGGTATATTCAAATCGCGTGCAATTTGCAAAAAAACAGGTTCTGTTTTGATTTCATCTTCCAATCCATGCCTTTGAATTTCCATATAAAAATTATTACCGAAAATGTCTAAAAATTGTTTGGCTAAATCGGTTGCCGTATCATTTTGATTATTCAATATTGCCATACCAATCGGACCGGTATGCGCCCCAGACAAACAAATCAAATCCCCACTATAAGTTTTTAATTCATCCATGGTAATATACGGCCCCAGATGATGGTTTTCTTGCCGCATATACATAACGCGACTGATTTCACACAAATTCAGATAACCGTCATGATGTTTTGCCAACAACACAATCTTTGATAATGATGATTGACGCAATATTTTTGGATCGACATTATGGTGATTCAGTGATAATTCTATACCAATTATAGGCTGTAATTTATTTGCAGGCATAACATCTGATAATTCCGCACAACCCGACATCATATTTGTATCGGTCAGCGCACAGGCAAACATATTATTGTCTTGGCATAATTCTGGGATACCCTTCAATATCCCCAATTTTTTATTACTGCCCACAGACAGGGTACTGGCCCCCACAGAAACCTTTGAATGAACGCGAAGATGAACAAACTGCTCTGCCATTTTATCCTGTTATTTTTTTATATCGCCACCAGTCCCGATAAAATCATAATCTGTATCAGTAAACGGCTTTGGTTTTATATCCCATTGTTTAACAAATACCCGCCAATCCGTATTGGGATTATTCGCTATGGAAACAGTATCCCAGTCTATGACAGATAAAATATTCAAATCATTATCCACTAATAAATTAGACGGATTCAAATCAAAGTGCGCCAACACACGTTTACAGTTTTGGCACGGCAATTCAGCACTGCGATGATTTTGGATATTCGTTATAAAACGTTCATTATTTGGAATCGCATCAACATCTATGGATTGCAATTGTATAATAATATCACGGATTTGCGCGCCGATTTTGTCTGCATTTTTCAAAACATATTCCGTATCAAAAGAATATAAACTGACACCAGAATTTTTCTCACAAACATACATTGGTATCTTTCTGTCAACGATACAGACCGGTGTTTCAACTTTGACTGCTGTTTTCACAATATCCATCAATTCACAAAAATCGCAAATCTGTTGACGCGTTACATTGCGAAAAATCTTGACATAATATTTACCATTGGCGACCGCGATAAAACGGTTTAATGTTCGTTGTCTCACGAATCGCAAAGTTTTCATACGTTCACCATAAGTCCGCTTTATAAACCGGGCAATATAGGGGCGAAAAAGCAACACATTAACTTTGCCACGAAAACGCTTGCGCCGTTCAGACCCATAAACGAACCAAGACAAAATATTTCCAACAACAAACGGTATTTTATACATATTATTTACGCTAATTTCCCATGACAATGTTTATATTTCAACCCAGATCCACATGGACAAAGGGCATTACGACTGATGTTCATATTGGACATATTATTGTTGCCATGGGTTTGATTCAGTGCAGAATCGTGTTCTGCATGCTGTTGAGCGGTTGCATCAACATCTTCGCGCGTCAAATTCATACGACAAATATATGCCACAGACATCGTCTTGAAATTTTGAATAGTATTACGGAACAATTCTAATGCTTCGTTTTTATATTCATACAAAGGATTCTTTTGAGCGTATCCACGCAAACCTATCGCGCCCTGTAAATAATCCATCTGTTGCAAATGACGTTTCCATACCGCATCTAATGCCCCCAACATCATTTGACGTTGCGCTATCAACATCAATTCAGGGCCATATTTTTCACACTGCTGTTCATATCGATGCATTCCCAATTTAAACAATGTTTCATATGCAGCACGTTCAGATATTTCTTCATCATTTTTCCATTTACCCAAATCAGTGATATCCAACGCGAAAATACGCATCATATTTTCATGAATTCCATCAATATTCCAATCCATAGGATGCGCTTTCTCTGGGATATTGTTTTCACAAATCATTTCAACAACATCACCGATTAATTCTTGGACAAACGGTTGAAAATTATCAGACGACATCAAATCATCACGCTGTTTATAAATAACAACACGCTGTTCATTCATAACATCATCATATTTTAACAACTCTTTGCGGGCTTCAAAATAACGAGCCTCAACACGCTTTTGCGCTTTTTCCAGTGCTTTGGTTATCCACGGATGAGTGATTGCTTCACCAGGTTTCAACCCCAATGTAGTTAACATATTTTGTAATCTTTCTGCACCAAAGATACGCATCAAATCATCATCCAAAGCCAAGAAAAACTTAGAATCTCCCGGATCGCCTTGCCGTCCAGAACGACCACGCAATTGATTATCTATGCGACGCGATTCATGACGTTCTGTGCCGATAACATATAAGCCGCCAGCCTCTAAAACAATCTTTTTATTTTGTTCGATTTTTTCTATGATTTCTTTCTTTTTATCTTCAAAATCAGGTGCAGTTTCATCCAATTCAGCGATCAAATCATCGGCGTTTCCACCCAATTTAATATCTGTTCCGCGTCCTGCCATATTTGTCGCAATTGTGACAGCCCCCGGCGCACCAGCCTGAGATACAATTTTTGCTTCTGATTCATGGTGTTTTGCATTCAAAACCGCAGGTGTTATACCTAATTTTTCACGCACTATACCCGCCAATTCTTCGGATTTTTCAATAGAAACTGTTCCGACCAACACAGGCTGTTTGCGTTCCACACAATCTGCAATTTGTTTAACAATCGCATCATATTTTTCAGTTTTATTACGATAAATTTCATCGTGATGATCAACACGAATAACCGGTTTATTTGTAGGAATTGCCACCACGCGCAGTTTATAAATTTCTTCAAATTCGGCGGCTTCGGTCATCGCGGTTCCAGTCATACCCGCCAACATTGGATACATTCTGAACAAATTCTGGTATGAAATACTGGATACAGTTTGATTTTCGGGCTGTACGTCAACGTGTTCTTTGGCTTCTATGGCCTGATGCAATCCCTTGCCAAAACGACGTCCAGACATCACACGACCCGTGAATTCATCAACAATTAAAACTTCGCCATTACGCACAACATAATTTACATTTTTAACATACAAATGATGTGCCAACAAAGATTGTTGAACATGCATAACAACAACCGCATTTTCAGCAGCATACAGATTATCGCCAACCAAAATTTCGGCTTCTTTTAACAAACCTGTTATATGATCAACACCAGATTCAGTCAATGTGACATGTCTGTCTTTTTCATCAATTTTATAATCATCAGGAACCAACTTAGCAACCACCGCATCAACTTTGTTATACAATTCACTGGTGTCTTCGGATGGCCCAGAAATAATCAAAGGCGTGCGCGCTTCATCAATCAAAATACTGTCCACTTCGTCAACAATAGCATAAAAGAACGGACGTAAAACCTGTTGTTCTTTGGTAAATTTCATATTGTCGCGCAAATAATCAAAACCCAATTCAGAATTTGTCACATAGGTAATATCGCAATTATATGCAGCACGCCTGTCTTCGTCAGACATATCGTGTTGAACAACCCCGATTGTCATACCTAAAAATCTATAAACTTGCCCCATCCAACCGGCATCACGAGACGCCAGATAATCATTAACAGTTATCAAATGCGCGCCTTTGCCCTGCAAAGCCTTTAAATAAAGTGCCAACGTTGCGACCAAAGTTTTACCTTCGCCAGTTTTCATTTCTGAAATCTGACCATTACCCAAAACCATACCGCCAATCAATTGCACATCAAAATGGCGCAAACCAATTGAACGCTTGGACGCTTCGCGGACGGCAGCAAACACATCTGGCAAAATATCTTTTTCAGATTCGCCATTTTTAATACGTTCGCGAAAAACCGTGGTCAAACCATGAATTTCATCATCGGACATCGCCGCATATTTAGGTTCAAGACTATTTATCAAAGAAACCGTTTTTTCATAAGATTTTACAATTCTGTCATTTGCAGAACCCAACAACATTTTTAATATATTTTTCATTTCTTTTCCTTACACTAAAAATTAAATATTTTTTAGATTTATAGCAATTTTGAACCCACGGGTCAAGATACTTTATGTATATAATATGCTTTTTTTATAAAACAAGTTTTTAGCCCAAAAAAATATTTTTATTTATGTAAATTTATGATATGATACCAGACAGGAAAAAAGATATAAAATAGGGGTGAAAATTATGAAATCTGATATTCAACAATTAAAGGCTTCTGAAATAACCAGCGACGTATTCGTTATCGCCCCCAGTCAAATCGATTGGATATCGAAAACTTTTGGTAATGCAGTGGCAGAGGCTATGAATATCCGTCCATTATCACAAAAAATACGCCAGATTGCCGCAGAAACATTGATTCAGGTTCTGCGCAACGCGAAAAATATGGGCGAAAAATAAAAAAAACAATCTATTACCCCTTGAATTTCGCGGATTTAATGTTAAAATTACCAACACAGGTGCGAAAGAGCATAGCTGAATCGAACAAATCTTGGTTCAGAGGAAAGTCCGGACTGCCGGGGACAACATAGTGGCTAACGACCACACGGGGCAACCCGATGATTAGAGCAACAGAGACGAGAAGTGATTAAATTCACGGTGAAACGGGCAATCTCTATGTGCAGCAACCTCAAAAAGGATTCCTTTGACCAGTCCCTGTCTTTTGGGAATCGGGTAGAGGGCTTGACGAATTATGGCAACATAATTTGCAGATTAATTATGCTCGCAACCTTTGGTGAGTTCCGACCCGCCTTTGGCTGAACAGAATCCGGCTTATTGAACACCTGTGCATAAAAAAATCGCCGAACGGCGATTTTTTTATTACATAATTTTTCCTTGGGACGGATAGAAAGTTAACGTCATATCTTTCCACACATTATATTCTTTGCGTGGCAATATAGAAAACGGAGAACAGGTACGAATTGCCGCCTTGACTGTATCTAAAACATAGGCAAAAGATTCATCAGTTTGGGCGCGCGCTTCGGATTCAAACCATATTCTGTCCACAACACCAGTCGGCAATAGTTTTAAATGAGCCGTCAATCGTATGTCTTCCAAATCCGTTCTGGTTGTATCTATGACCCAACAACGCGTCAAAGCAACGCGCAGGGCATCTTTGACCGAAACAGTCATTGTTCTATCCAACGATAAAACCTCTCGATTAACCTTAATCACAGTTTTTTTACGTGGTAACGGCCTGTTTTCTGATTTGTTTTCTGTATTTTCTTGTTTATTTTCTTTAGTTAAAGTTTTTTCTTCATTTTCAACCATAGTTGGCTGTTTTATCGCTTTTTTTTCTTCCGCAGGTTCTGATTTTGTCGCTTTCTTTTCTGCTTGTTTTTGTTGTTTTTCAACCTTTGGCATTGCCGTGTTTTGCAATTTGGTTTCTTCGCCAGAAACTTTGATATGTTTCAAATCGATTTCCACAATCTGAACACGATTTGGTGTCACCATTTTCGCCTGTTCAACAACCACAGAAAAAGACAAAACAAAAAAAGCCAACAAAACCAGATGTCCCAACACAGACATCAATATATTTTCACTTTGAAATTGCGTTTGACGTTTCATTATTTATCATAAATCCTGGTTCGCAATCCCACACGCTGAAAACCAACATCCTTTAATTTCCCCATCATCAGCATAACCGCGCCATAATCAGCGTGCGAATCCCCGCTAAGCGTTATCGATAAATTAGGGTTTTCACCACGCATTGCAATTGCGCGCTTTACAATTTCATCACTTGATAATTTCTGGTCCGCTAAATAATAACCGCCCTTGGCATCAATACTTATCTGAATTGCATGGTCATTGCCATTTAAACTGGATGTGCCAGCACGCGGCAAATCAATATCAATACCCGACATCAGCATCGGCGTAGTTACCATAAAGACCGCCAACAACGTTGTCATAACGTCTATCATTGGCGTCAAAGACATATTTACATCAGATCCACCGGAACGTCTGCGCGACATATTTTTCACCCATCTTATATTATTTATGTTTTAATTCTTTGACAGAATCAGTTAATTTATCATACAAATCATCAGATTTCTTGGAAAACACACTATATGCAATCGCCGCAGGTACTGCCGCAATCAAGCCCAACGCTGTTGTTCCCAACGCAACCGCCAAACCCGGCGCAATAACACCAATACTGACTGATTGATTTACACCAATTGCCGCAAAAGAATCCATCACACCCCAAACCGTACCGAACAACCCTATGAACGGCGACACATACGACACCATCGACAAAAACCACAAATTTTTATCAAACGGTCGAATTAAATTATCGACAATCGTATCCAAATTATCCCCAGATTTAACAGCAACATGATTTCTTTTTTCATAGTGCCATAATCTGATTTTTTCAATAATCACAGCCCATGATAAAATACTGGCCACAACCAAAACAACAGACACAAACAATGTCATCATATCACGACCAGAAAACAACGATAACAGAGAAAAATTATTTTCCATTTCCTTTCCTTTTTTGTTTTTTAACTCATTAATTTTATTATATCTTCAGGTATTGCCTTTGGACGCATATCGCCACCCAAATACGCAATTGTTATGTTCATTATAGCACATATTTCATCATTTTTTACAAATTTTTGTTCTATGACCATTGACGCACCACCAATTTTTACAGTGCGCGATTCAACGACAAATTCATCGTTCAACACCAAAGGTCGCATATATTTTATATTCACTTCGCGCGCAACAAAGCCAGTATCGCCATCAGGAATAATAATATGTCTGGAAAAATCCGATCGCGCACGTTCTGCAACTTCTACATACCGCGCATGATACATAACGCCTTCGGCATCTGTATCAGCATACGCAACAGCAAATTTAAAATAATAAACTTTTTCCATAGCGTTATCCCAATAATTTAAAGTTATTTTTCAAGTCCAACGTGTTTGTATCCTAAATCAGTTACAACACGTCCACGTGGTGTGCGTTGAACGAAGCCTAATTGCATTAAATATGGCTCTATGACATCTTCTATGGTATCAGCAGGTTCAGACAGCGCCGCTGCCAAATTATCAATCCCCACAGGTCCACCCGCATAATTTCTTATAATCGTATTGATATATTCGCGGTCGATTTCATCAAGGCCTTGGGCATCTATGTGCAATTGATAAAGTGTGGTTTTTATCACATCTGCATCAATCACAGATTTACCAGTTGCGGTTGCAAAATCACGTGCACGTTTCAAAAGTCGGTTTGCAATACGTGGCGTTCCCCGTGAAGACATTGCCAACATACGCGCGCCGTCCGCGTCAATTTCCATCCCCAGTATGTGCGCACTGCGCATTATAATTTTTGCCAAATCGGAGGCAGAATAAAAAGACAACCGCAAATCAATTCCAAACCTGTCACGCAGCGGATTAGACAACAACCCAGTACGAGTTGTCGCACCAATCAGAGTAAAAGGTGGCAAATCTATACGCACAGATTTCGCGGTCGGACCTTCGCCTAGCATTATATCTAATTTAAAATCTTCCATTGCGGAATACAGAACTTCTTCAATTGCGGTTGGCAGGCGATGAATTTCATCTATGAACAAAACATCCATCGGTTCCAACGATGTCAAAATGGCGGCCAAATCGCCTTGCTTGGTCAACATAGGTGCAGACGTAGCACGAAAATTCGTATTCAATTCGTTTGCCACAATATGTGCCAATGTCGTTTTACCCAACCCCGGAGGCCCATACAATAAAACATGATCCATCGCTTCCGCACGCCCACGCGCCGCAGATATAAACACAGACAAATTTTGCTTTAACGCTTCATGCCCAATAAAATCAGCCAAAGTTTTTGGACGAATCGTCGCAGCCATTTCATCAGGAATATTTGGATCAACAAAACGTTTATTTTCTTCCATCATCTTTTACAACAGCGTCCCGTCCGCATTTTCACGACCGACATAGGCCTTTAAATCATTATACATCTGTCTTAAATCCGCAGGTTGAGAATACAGCGCATCTGAATTTTTAATGCGAATTGTTTCCAGATTAATCTGCGCCTGTTTTTTCAAAATTTGTGTCAAATGCGCCCCGAAAGCAACCGCTTCGTCGCCTTCATTTGCACCCTGCAATAATAAACCACGATTTGGACGTGGCGACAAGAATCCAAAATCAGACACAGATGTATCTGGTGATACCAGCGCAAAACCAGAAATTTCTGGACGGCGCATCATAGCCTGTAAAACATACCACGCACCCAACTGGTGGCCCGCCAGCCAAATTTTATCACTGTCTTCATTTTTATTTTGAATCCAATCTATGACGGTTGCGATATCCAACATATTTTCCGCCGTAGTTCCAATTGCGCCCTCTGAATCATTTACGCCACGATAATTAAACCGAACAACGGAAAACCCGATATCCATAAAGGCACGAAACATTGCATATGAAACCCTGTCGTTCATGTGACATTTATGGCGCGGACTGCCCGATAAAATGACCGCCAATGGCGCCGCTTCTTGTTCTGATTTATGATAAACTGCATGCAGTTTTCCGGATTCGCCGGCAATAATAACATCTACCATCATTCCACCTTAGGTTTTTATCTTTCATAACCATATTTATAGAACAAAATGATTATTATTTTCAATAAAAATATTTTTGCTTTGACATACACCCGCAAAATATTTTAATATTATGTATAAGAAATCAAGAGAGAAAGGTTTTACACCATGAAAAAATTTGCTTTTTTATTGGGAATATTAGCATTATATGCACATAATACCCATGCCGAAGAATACGATGAATACATAGAAGATTTTCAATCTGTATATAGCGAAGCGCCCGTATATTCTTATTATGCGTATCCTGACGACCCAAACTTTATCCCTGAATCTGAATTTATGAATATGGACAATAATACAGACTATGACGAGGTTATTTATAACACGCGCTCAGAAGAGGCGATGATGAATCCTGGGGTTCAATTTGCAGAACGTCCGACTGTTATTTGTCGCGATTTTAATTGCACACGCTTGAACGACCGCATTACACGCACATTTTTGTTTAACAGCGTTGCAAATATGTTGCAAACGAACGAACATTCTCGCCTGTATATATGTGAAGCCGACCCTTTCTCGCGCAGTTGTCTGCAATCTGGAATAACATTTCCTGTGCGTTCTGGCATAGCAAACGCATTGGTTAAAATCCCCAAAGCAACTATATCTCAGGTCAATTTGTCGACAGGGTTATCGCGTGCCAGTGCAAACATAACATACGAGATGTACGTTAACGGAATTCAACGTGTATGCGAACCGACCGTTATGGATATTGCGGTTCCAACTAATTCCCAAGCAACATTATTCAATCGTGAATTCGCATGCGGTTTAACCAGTGATGGCGTTGCAAATATATCTTTGTTGTTTAACATAGACTATATTGATTTGGATTATGGTTTAATCGGTGCTTATTATTCATTGGGCGCCCAAGGTGTCGCCACCGGCAGCGGGTCTGGATATTTGGTATTCAAAACAGAATTTACAACAAATGGTGCAAAATTCCGTGCCGCCACATACCAAGATGTAAACAGTGGTGCAAGCCCAAACAGACAAATAAAACCCGGTGAATACACTGTTGAAGCGTTAAAGAAATAGTTTTTATTACTGGGGTGCCATATCTAAATATATGAATAAAACTATACTTGTTGTTGATGATGATAAATTGTTGCGTGATGCGTTAGCCAAAGGTTTACGCCAAGAAGGTTTCAACGTTTTATGTTCTGAATCCGCCGAAAACGCCAAAGAAGTATTGTCACGCGTCAAAGTTGACGCCATCGTTCTGGACAGGATGATGACAGGTATGGATGGATTAAGTTTTTTAACAGAAATGCGCAAAAACAACGAGTTAACACCCGTTTTAATGTTAACTGCGCTGTCTGGAACGCAAAACACCATAGACGGACTATCGCTGGGCGCAGATGATTACATGGCGAAACCTTTTCAATTAAAAGAATTGGTATTAAGATTGCATAATATTACAAAAAACAAATCCGTGTTGAATGAAACAGTTAAAATGCCTGCTGGGTTAATTTTCATAAACAACGAATTTTTTATACACGACGAATCTGGGCAACCCGATAAATTAATTGCTTTATCAGCCGAAGAAAAAAAATTATTACAAAATTTAACAACCCCAACTGGCAACATCGTTTCTGCAACACCAATGATTGCAAAACGCTTGCGCAATAAAATAAATAGTGTATTATCAGACATAGATATTATAACTGTTCGCGGAATGGGTTATAAAATAATAACAACAAAACGGTAAAAAAAAATGAGATTGATACCACGCAGTTTTTTAGCCAGAACAATATTAATGGTGCTGATTCCGTTGATTGTCGCATTATTGATTGTCACTAACGCTTTCTTTAGCAACCATTGGAAAAGGGTGCATTCAACATTGGCAGGGACATTATCCGGCGAAGTGGCAACTATGATGCATTTTATGGACCAAAACGATACAGAATCCGTCCAAATGTTGGCGCGGGGAATTGGAATAAACGTATCCGTTAACGACAAATTAAATCGCCCAAAACACAACGATAATCATTCTATTGAAGCAGGCGAATTAGCCAAAGATTTAAAAAGAAAATTAAAACGGTCTGCATCTATATACATTGATCGTGAAAAACGCCTGTTATACATAGACGTTCCGACCAAAGACAACAAAACCGCTACTTTCGGCACATCAATGTATCGCATTTATTCAACCAGTACAGAAGTGTTTTTAATCTGGATTGTTGGCGCAATATTGATTGTATCTATACTGATAACACCCTTTGTTATATCCCACACGCGCAGCATCCGTAATATTGCCAAAGCGGCAAATAAATTTGGACGCGGTATGGACGCCCCAGGATTTCAACCCAGTGGGTCCTTGGAAATTCGCGAAGCGGCAAACGCCATGATAAATATGAAAGAGCGCTTAAACAGATATAATAAAACACGCACTGATATGCTGAACGCGGTCGGACACGATATGAAAACTCCGCTAACACGTATGCGCATTGCCGTAGAAACAGATTCTGCAACCAAAGAAGATTTGTTGAATAATATCGACAGAATGACAGAAATGATTAACGGTTATTTGGCGTTTGCTCGTGGCGAAGCCCCAGAAATAGAGCAGGCATTGGAATTGCCGACTATGTTGACCCGCGTTGCTCGCGATGCAGCGCCAACAAAAGAAATTATTCTGGATTTTCCGCCTCAACCAATTCAATTTTATGCACGACCTGCGGCATTAACATCCGCATTTACGAATATTATTGAAAACGCGTCACGTTTTGCAAAAACCACAATAAAAATAACAGAGGTTGATACACTTGATTCTGTATCCGTTATAATTGAAGATGACGGACCTGGCATTCCAGATGATAAAAAAGCCCAAGCCATGCAACCATTTGTCCGCTTAGATGAATCTCGCGGGGATTCTACTGGTGGCACGGGACTAGGGTTATCAATTGCCCAAACTGCAATTGAAAATCACGGCGGACAAATATTTCTTGAAAACAGTGATTTGGGCGGTCTGCGCGTTCGCGTTGTTTTGCCTTTGTAAACAAAACCGACATATGGTATTATAATACCGTCACGATTTTTCTTGACTTTTGCGCCCATTTGGAACATAATAGACGCGTTATTTTTAACATCTAACAAAGGTAAAACACAATGACAACGACAAAATCGTTAAAAAAGTGCGAATTAGATGCCAAATGGTATCTGATTGACGCCACAGATTGCACGTTGGGACGTTTGGCGGCATTTACTGCAAACATCTTGCGTGGCAAAAATAAACCAACATGGACACCAAATATGGATTGTGGCGACCATGTAATCATTATCAACGCGTCTAAGGTTGCTTTGACTGGGCACAAGGCTGAAAAAACAAAATTCTTTTGGCATTCTTTGTGGACAGGCAGCATCAAAGAACGCACATTGGGTGCAATGCGTGAAGAAAAACCTGAAAAATTGATAACAAACGCTGTAAAACGTATGATGGGACGCCGTACGACTGTTGCGTTGGCAAACAAACGTTTGACCAAATTGCATGTGTATGCAGGCGCAGAACACAAACATGCCGCACAGCAACCAATTGTTATTGATTTTGGCTCGATGAATCGTAAAAACAAAAGGGGCGAATAATGACAGAAGAAAAGAAAACAACCGCAAAAAAGACAGCGGCAAAAACAACTGCTAAAAAGGCTGCCCCTGCAAAGAAAACAACCGCAACAAAATCTGCAGAAAAAACGACTGCAAAAACTGCTGCGGTTAAAACTGCTGTGGCAAATGCAAAATTGTCTGGGGCAACATATGCAACCGGAAAACGTAAAGATTCCATTGCACGCGTATATTTAATGCCGGGCAAGGGCAACATTTTAATCAACGGGACACCAATGAAAGAATATTTCAAACGTCCTGTGTTGCAAATGATTTTGGTTCAACCTTTTGACGTCACAAAACGTGATGGCGCATATGACGTTGTTGCTATGGTTATGGGCGGCGGATTGTCTGGTCAGGCCGGTGCTGTGAAACACGGTATTTCCAAGGCATTAGAGAAAGCAGAACCAGATTTGCGCAAAACATTAAAGGCTGCGGGCTTCTTGACTCGTGATAGCCGTGTTGTTGAACGTAAACACTATGGTTATCACAAGGCTCGTCGTTCTACTCAGTTCAGCAAACGTTAATATTTGCAAAAACTGGTATATTTATGCAAAGACCGCTGTTTTGGCGGTTTTTGTTTTATATAAATATTTATTACAATGTTTATGTTGAATTCGTAAAAAAAAGCGTGTATAATCACACGCGACTTAATTAACATATCCAAAAGGGTGAATTTATGTTTACAAAAGAAAAAATCAAAGATTTACATTATTCTGTATCTGGCAAAATTGCTGCTGATGATTTGCAAAAAATAGCCGACGAAGTTTTAACTGAATTTGGCAAGACCGCTAAAATGCCTGGGTTCCGCGCGGGTCATATTCCTCTATCTGTGTTGCGTCAAAAACACAACGCGGCTGCTATGTCTGAAGCAATAGACAAGGCGTTGAACAACGATATGAACGCATATTTGACCGAAAAGAAAATTCGTTTAGCGGGTCAGCCAAAGGTTGATTTGGCAGGCTGGGAAATGGGCAAAGATGTTGAATATTCATTGGAATTCGATATTTTGCCAACTTTGCCAGAAATTGATTTAGACAAAATCACTGTGACTAAAAAAGTTGCTAAATTAGATGAAAAAGAAGTGACAACTGCATTGGAAAACATCCAAAAATCACGCAGTGTGGCTGAAAAACAAGACGAAAAGTACAAAGCAAAATCTGGCGACGTCGCCGTCATTGATTTCAAAGGCTTCATTGGCGATGACGCATTTGAAGGTGGCGCCGCGTCTAAACATCACTTAATTTTGGGTTCTGGCTCTTTCATTCCAGGTTTTGAAGACCAAATTATCGGCCACAAAGCAGGCGATAAATTCGATGTGAACGTTAAATTTCCCGAAGATTATCATGCTGAAAATTTGGCGGGCAAAGATGCACGTTTCGAAGTTTTAGTTCACGAAGTGCGCAAACACATTTTACCTGAATTAAACGATGAATTGGCAAAACAAGTTGGTCACGAGTCTGTCGAAAAATTAAAAGAACACATCCGTGAAATTATCACAAACCAATATGCCGAAGCGGCTCAACGCGATATGCGCAACGAATTGTTGGACGCGTTGGCAGACAAAGTTAAATTAGATTTGCCTGAAATCTTGGTTGAACAAGAATTGAATATGGCCAAAGCAGAACACGATCATCACAATGCAGAACACGGCCACGATCACAAATGGGATGACAAAAAAGAACGCAAAGAGGCTGAACGCCGCGTTAAATTGGGGCTTATTTTGGCTGAATGGGGTTCCCAGAACAAAGTAGAAGTGACCCGTGATGATTTACAAAAAGCGATTTGGGACGAAGCGTCACGCTATCCAGATCCAAAACAGATTTTTGAATTTTATAACAAAAATCAAAATGCTGTTGCTATGTTACGTGGTATGTTGTTCGAACGCAAGGCATTGGATGCAATGTTAACCCACGTAAAACAGAAAGAAAAATCTGTGCCAGCGGAAGAATTGTTTAAACAAGCATCCGTAAAATAAAATATATCGAATACAAAAACCGTCCAAACATGGGCGGTTTTTGTTTATTAATATTGGCTGTCTGGCACAAAAATCCAACTTCCTTTTAGTGTTGGTATATATATTTTAAAGGAACGTTTGTGTTCCTACTACAAAACAATATTCCTAGTCCAAACATACAAATGTATCAACATCTTGAAAATCTGGGATTTTTTTGAACAAAATAAAAAAATAAAAAATTATAAAAATAGTGGTTGATTTAAACGTTCCTTTTTGTTATTCATACAGGCATAAGGACAGGGAATGTAGCAACAACGAAAGGAAGAAAAATTATGAAACAATATCTGGACATTCTGGACAACTGTCTGAGTCAGGGGACCAAATCCGATAATCGCACTGGTATTCCGACAATTCGCATTCCATGGGGTGCAACATTCACACATGATATGAAAGATGGATTTCCGCTTATAACAACTAAAAAAATGCCACCCAAAACCATATTCACAGAACTTGAATTTTTTATCAAAGGCATAACCGATAAAAAATGGTTATTAGATCGCAACTGCCATATTTGGGACGAATGGGGCAATATTGATTCATGGCAACCTGTATTTATGACCAGAAAAACAAACGAAATAAAGCGTTTGGGTGCACATAATATGACCCAAGAGCGCGAAACAGAATTAAAAAACCAAGCAATGAATGAATGTCGCGATTTGGGACCAATTTATGGTTGGCAATGGCGTCATTGGAACGGACAATACAAATGGAATCCGGACAACCCAGAAATCAATTTTGATACCACCAATCCAGGTATTGACCAATTGAAAACAGTGATAGAAACCGCAAAACGCGATCCAAATAACCGCCGTTTGATTGTTAACGCGTGGAATCCGACATACGAACGCAATATGGCATTGCCACCATGTCATTATTCATGGCAAATTTTGATTCATAATAACAAAGTAAATTTGATATGGAATCAGCGTTCATGCGATATGTTCTTGGGCGTGCCGTTTAATATCGCTTCATATGCAATGTTGTTATTGTTGGTTGCAAAAGAATTAGGATATGAACCGGGTGTATTGCGTGGCAATCTGGGTGATGTTCATATTTATGAAAATCATATTCCCCAGGTCAAAGAACAATTATCACGTGACCCAAAACCATTACCAACCATGAACATTCCAGATGAAAACTGGAACGGGTTGCTGAACTGGACTGCCAAAGATGGATATAAATTAACAGATTATATCTGTCATGAAAAATTGTCTGGCGATGTGGCACGATAAAAAAATGCCCCGCAATTGCGGGGTATTTTTTAACGTCCTTTGCCAGCACGACGCGTTGCCAATTCCAAAGAAAGATTCCGTAAATGTCGTTTATTGATTTTTATTATGCGAGCAGGGCATTTATTTGGTATTGATATAGTATCGCCAGTTTTAACATATTCTGATGAAACAACGGGGTTACCAAAACCATCACATTCTACATCTAATACTGTTTTTTGTCTTGGCACAAAATATTCAGCAGGCTGAGAATTGACATATTGCATTGCTTCTTCAAATGAAATAGTTCTTTGTTCCAAATCATCTATTTTGTTTATTACACCGGCGTCACAAAAGATGGCTTTTGCATATTTTGTTGAATCTTTGACCAATTTATTAATACCTTTATCGTATTGTTGCGAATCTTGGGCATATTCTTGTGCTGCCAATTCTATGTTTTGATCTTTTAGATTTTGAGAAACCCAATTTTTTACATCATTTATAATATAATTTCCAAAATCTATACCACGTTGTTCTTGACGTGCTTTTTCTTGTCTCTTTTCGTTTTCTCGTTTTTTATAGTCTTGAGCTGTAAATACAACCATAAAAACAATTACACAACCAAGTATCGACCAAAGCACTATGTCAGTGGCATTATTTGCACGTTTTTGTTGTTTTTTACTTTTTCTTTTTTTCATTTAACTGTCCTTATATGGTATTCAAAGTACCATAAAAAATTTTATTATCAAGACCAAATAAAAAAATCTTAATATTACTTGATTTTTTGGAAAAACATCTATATAATATGTCGGATTTCGCGGGTGGGCGCGATTTCAGTCCGATTAACCCCACAAGACCTCGTTTTTTTATATGTTATAACGATGGCAAACTTTGTTATAAATTCTATGAAAGATTTATCCAAAGATTTATTTAATCCATTATCCGGCGAAGATTTCGTCCAGATGTTTGATAAAAACTATGGCACACAAGAAACTTTGCAGGGTTATGCAACAAAAGGAACAGTGAAAGATATCCGTGGCGATTTCGCTATGGTCGACGTTGGCTTAAAATCAGAAGGCCGTATTCCATTAAAAGAATTCGGTGCATCTGTCCCATCTGTTGGCGATATTATTGACGTTTTTGTTGAACGTTATGAATCCCGCGAAGGAACCGCTGTTCTGTCTTATACCAAAGCACGTGCTGAAAAAGCATGGAAAGATTTGGAAAAAACCGTTGCCGAAGGTATCGATCCCGAAGGAACCATTATCGATGTTGTTCGTGGTGGTTACACAGTGGATATTAACGGTGTATTCGCATTTATGCCATCATCTCAGGTTGATCATAAACCTGTACGCGATGCAAAATCTTTGATTGGTTTGAAAGATAAATTCCGCGTATTAAAGATGGACGCTTTGCGCACAAACGCAATCGTTTCACGTCGTGCAATCCAGGCTGACACTATTGCCGCTGCTCAAAAAGAAGCAATGAAAAATATTTCATTGGGCGCAGTGTTGGAAGGCACAGTTAAAAACATCACAGATTACGGTGTATTCGTAGATTTAGGTGGTGTTGATGGTTTGTTACACGTCACAGATTTGTCTTGGAAACGTATCAATCATCCACGCGAATTGGTGCATGTTGGTGAAAAAATCACTGTCAAAGTTATTCAATTTGACCCAGAATCTCACCGCATCTCATTGGGTGTAAAACAATTAGAAGAAGACCCATGGGAAACAGCATCCAAAGCATTCAACGTTGGTGATACAGTATCAGGCAAAGTTGTTTCTTTGACAGATTACGGTGCATTTATTGATTTGGGCAACAATATTGAAGGTTTGGTCCATATGTCTGAATTATCTTGGACTAACAAAAATATTCACCCAAACAAAGTGTTGCAAAACGGCCAAGAAATCAACGTCGTTGTTTTGGATATTGACCAAGAAAAACGCCGTATTTCATTGGGCTATAAACAGTTGCAACCAAATCCATGGAAAGATTTCGCTGAATCTCACAAAGTAGGTGATGTCGTCACTGGGCCAATCAAAAACACAACTGAATTTGGTTTGTTCGTTGCATTGACACCTGATTTGGATGGTATGATTCACATTTCCGATTTGTCTTGGAATAAATTGGACGAAGAAGAATTGAAAAAATTCGTTCGTGGCCAAGAAGTGACTGCAAAAATCTTGGACATAAATCCAGAAAAAGAACGCATCACATTGGGTGTGAAGCAATTAACAGAAAGCGCAGAAAACAACAGCACATCTATCAAGAAAGGCGCCGTTGTATGCGGAATAGTTTCTGAAATTACACCTGATGAATTGATTTTGGATTTGCCAGGCGAAACTCGCGGAACAATCCGTCGTACGGATTTGTCTCGTGAAAAAGCAGAACAAGACACATCTAAATACAATGTTGGTGATTCCGTAGAAGCATCTGTGGTTTCTGTGGACGGAAACAATGTTAAATTGTCTATCCGTGCATTACAAACAACATTGGAAAAACAAGCGGTCAAAGAATTCGCTAACGAAGCAGATTCTGGTTCGTTCTTGGGCGATATTTTGGGCGCAGCAATTGAAAACAGCAAAAAATAATTTGCGCGTTTTTAATGAACAAAAAATCCTACATTTTTATGTGGGATTTTTTTTATTTTATGCAATAATTGCTCTTGTCAACAAAAAGGAATTTTTATGAAACCAACTATGTTTGTATTTATGGGCGGGCAAGGATCAGGCAAGGGCACGTTTGCTAATCTGATGATGAAACAACACGATTACAATTATATAGAAACAGGTGATATTTTGCGCAACATGCCAAGTGACTGTGCAATATGCCAGAAAATGTTGCGTGGCGAATTGGTGTCTGACACAGATTTGTTCCCGATTATTTCTGAACATATTACAAATAACCGCGATGTCATAATGGATGGATTTCCACGCACATTGAATCAGGCGCAATGGTTAATCGAAAATTATGCAGACAAATTTGATATCAAAATAATATTTTTGAATATATCTGAACAAACTATGATTGCACATATTCAAAAACGCATTAACGAAGGCGGAAATCGCAAAGACGACACAGATGAAACAGCTGTCCAGAAACGTATTGCCGCATTTAAAACAACTACTATGCCTGCAATTCAGTGGTTATCAACGGTTAAAAATATAAAATTTTATGACATTAAATTACCCAGTGATGATATAGATACAAACTTTGCATTTATAATGAAAACTATCGCATAAAAAAACGCCCAAATGGGCGTTTTTTTTTAAATAACCCGTCGTCCAGCGATTGTATATAAACCATATCCAATCAACAAAACCATTATCACAATAAATATCACCAATGCAGCATGCGAATGATTTGCGTACGGCAACGAAACGTTCATTCCATAATATCCGACAATTACACTGGGGACCATCAAAACAATGTTCCAAATGGTCAAACGATTAATATAAGTGTTTGAATCCATATTAATAACGCTTTCAAATGTTTCTTTGATAGATTTCAACATTTTGCTGTAACTGGTGACAACTTCAATAGCCTGATTAAATTCGATACGCGCATCTTCTGATAATTCTTGGGCATCTTCATCTTTGACAAATCCGCGTAATTTATCGATTTTATCCATTACGGCAACGTTGCCTTTTAATGACGCCATATAAAGAGTATATGCATTTTCAACCTCTAACAATTGCATCAATTCAGGTTTACGAACGCGTTCCTGCAAGGCCTTTTTAGAATTAATAACCTTTTTGTTTAATTCCTTTAACGCACGCAGATATGATTCAGCGATATAATAAATTATATTCAAAATGAACATTTCACGTGTCACCATTTCATCGTCTTTGATTTTATCTAATAAATCACATCTTTTGCGACAAACAGTTATAACACGTTTATCAGAATAAAATATACACAACGGTTCTGTATGCCACGTCGTATCCATTTCGCGATTAGCAATCGGGAAACGCACAATTATAACCTTGTAATCATCTTCAAATTCAATCCGCGGCTGTTCATCAGGGTCTAAAATATCAATGATATTATCTTCATCAATTTTGTATTCCGTCAACAGACGTTCAAAATCTTCGTGATCTGGATTTCCAACGTTAATCCAAGAGAATGTTTTTAATTTTCGCGTATCAAACATGACATTCCCCCGTGCTATAGTAAGTTAATTGTGAAAAAATTCTTTTTGGTTCCCCAAGATGTTACCATTACCAGCATAAAAAATCAATATTTTTCAAAACATTTTTTAATATAGAATATAAAAATCAACATATTTGCAAATAGTCATATTTTTTACTTGCACGAATCGGTTAAATATTACTAGTATTGCGCATAGCGAACATAAAAAAGGAAGGATTATAAAATGATAGTCGGAATTGGAATTGACTTAGTTGAAAGCGACAGATTCTTAGACTGGTCTGCCTTTAAGAAGCAACGTATATTCACAAAGAAAGAATTGGAATATGCCGAAGAAGACAACGCACGTGCAGAAAAACATTTGGCTAATTTCTGGGCGGCGCGCGAAGCAGCACTGAAAGCTCTGGGAACAGGTTTTGGCGAAGATATTGCTTTTTCTGATATATCTGTAATACATGACGACAATGGTCAACCAGAATTGTTAATCGCGGGTGGCGCAAAAAATGTCCTTAAAGAAAAAGCAGGGGCAAATGCAAATGTTATGTTATCGCTAACCGACCAGGATGATTATTCAGCCGCGGTTGTAGTAATTGAGAAATAAATAAAAAAAACGACAACAAAAAACGCCCATTTGGGCGTTTTTTAATATTCTGGATAACCGTCATCACCGGCCTGATATGCAGCCTCTTCGGGGTCATAGTTTTCATCATAAAAAACATCATCCGGATATACCAAACCATATTCTGCTTCGTCTTGAATCATTTCTGCATCAACGTTTTGCATATCAACATCGGTTGAATAAGCCACCGCCTCAAAAGATTCGGGCTGATTTACATAGGATTCATCAACAAATTGTTCTGGCTGATATTCTGGTTGCGAAACATACTGAGATTCAGGTCGATATATCACCGGTCCATCAGAAACTACATCTTCAACAACGACAGTATCTTCTGGGAATTGGTCTTCTTCATAAACAAACATTTCGTCGTATCTGGACCCCGCACCATACACCGGTTTATTCACAACAGGCTGGGGACTGATGACGGGTTTTTCTTCGGGGAATTCTTCTGCATCAACAGGTATTGTTAACGCAGACACTTTGGACGAAACATCGTTGACAATAACCGGTTCTTCAACAGGTTCTTCGGATATCTCATTATTTTCTTCTGGTACCACAGGTTCCGCGTCGGTTTCATCAGATTCCGCCACAGATTCATCGACAAATAATTCTTGGTCAGCGGGAACTTCAACATCAGAAACACCGACAGGTTCTGCAACCACATCCGTGGATTCATCTTGAATAATTTGCTGTTCTGGTTCTTCAACAACAATTTCAGGTGCCACCACCGCCAAAGTAGCCTTTTTGTCGCCAATATTTTTTTGGTAAGTCCACAAAGCGAACACCGACAACGCAATCAAAATCAGCAACGACAAATAGTAGGACAGGGTTGATTTAGAAGCCTTGTCTTTGTATTCGATTTTTTCTGTGACTTGGGCGACAGGGGCATTTGCCTCTGAATGAGAAATCGGTGAAACAGGGCGAACCATATTTTCAACAGGTTGTGGCATTGGCGCCACAGGCGTTTCAGAAACATCTTGGTGGACGTCGATTGCCATATCCGCAACCATCGGTTCCTGTGGTGCTGAAAAAGCATCCATATCCAGTTTTGGTGTTTCAAAATTAGGTATTACGGGGTCAGATTTCTCTATATTTTCATTTGTTTCTTTGTATTCAGGAACAAATGGTTCTTTTTCCACAGGAATCATTGATTCCAAAACAGGGCGCACCGATTCTGAAACGTCTTCTTTTAATTCTGGGGTCATATTAAAATCAACCGCCGGCGTATCAAACACAGGTTCCGGCACCGGTTCACGTTCAGGTTCAGCAACAGGCAAATTCGGAACATCAAACGAAATAGGTTTAAATGCAATATTATCGTTAATAATTTTTGGATCTTCGTCAAACAACGGTTTAACATCTGTTTCCTGTTCATTCATATCCACACTATCATCATCAATGTCATCCAAATCATCAAAAACATCATCCGAATCGTCTTTGGTGTTTTCTGGATGCGACATTTCTTGCACTTCATACCTAGGCGCAACAACCACAGGTTTATTTTTCACAATTTGTTTTATTTCCTGGGCAGGCTGATTCAACAAACCAGACGCTAATTCGGCATCAACCTTGGCAATTTCCAAACGTTTTTCTGCGGATTCCAAGCGTTTTTCAGCACGTTTTAATTTGTCGTTTGTAGATTCTATTTGTGATTCGGTTTTTAAAATTTTTGCCGCAGACTTCTTCGTCGGTATTTTTCCAACTTCTTTCTTCATATCCGACAATTTAGATTTCAGAGTTTTTACCCGTTCACGAAAACGAACAATGCTCTCTTTGGTTTTTACAATCGTCGCATTTGTTTTTGTAATTGTATCATTTGCCATATTTAATCTGGTTATCGCACTATGGCGTGCCGCAGAATCCCGCAAAATATTCAATTGATTGATTTGTTCATCCAAGCCATCGCCATTGTTATAGGCTGAAATCAAATTTTCATACACAGACAACCCAGAATATTCAATATCTAATTTTTGATATTTGTTATCCTGTTTTGGACGAATCGTTTCTAAATCCACATCATACTTGCCAGATAAAATTTCATCCCATTTCTTATCAGCCTCAGGATTTATAACCAATAAAACATTAGGTTTATTCGCACTGACCGTTTTATCCAGAACAAAAATCAAATTATCAGACGAATCATAGAACGCATCTATGTCATTTTCCTGAATACTGTACGGTCGCATTACCAACGAACCGTATTGTGTTTCGTCTGTGATATTTTCTCTCTCGCCAATCATCGATAACCCCTGTTGTTTTATTTTTTCTTTGGTGCAGTGAACTGATACGCCTGACGACAATGTTCATAGCAATATGGTTTACCCGCAAACACGTTTTCACCACAAAAATGAAAATTATCAGAATCAGGATCACCAATCGGCCAACGGCACTGATTCGGTTTCAAATTCGCCATCTGCAAAGCATGCTGAATCAACAATTCATGCAACGCTAAATCTTTTTTCGTCTTTTTAGATGCAGTTTTAACTTCCTTTAACTGAATTTTCGGAACGACAGGTTGTTTTTCAACGACATCCTTTTTAACCGATTTTTTTGTTGGTTTTTCCACAGAATCTTTTTTGCCCGATTTCTTCGTGACCTTGATTTCTTCTACTTTTTGCTTTTTCGCGTTTTTGGTAACCGCTATCTTTTTGTCCTTAGCCCCGACAGTGGTCGCAGATTTTTTTTCTTTTTTGCTCTCAGATGTTTTTTCAGGCGCATCCGAAGCCTTGGAATTCCAACCTAAACGATTCAATTTTCCAACCACAGCATTCTTGGACATTCCTAATTTTTTGCCCATCTCTGCCGTAGACAAACCCTTGCCAACCAAAGCCTTTAATTTTTTCAGCATACCGCTGTCCCAACCTTTGCTCATTGTAAAAAAATCCTTATATTTTTTATTTTTCTATTAAATATCTTTTTTATTTGGTATAATTCTATCACAAAAACGAATCGAAAGGCAAGGGAGAAAAAATATGATTGCTAATATATTTTTTGTATTAATTTTGATTGGCGCTATTTTCTGCGCATATCGTATGTCAGCCTATGATTTTAAGCGTCGCATTATACCAGACGTATACTTGTTTCCATTTCTATTTGCCGGATTATTAGTGACAACTTTTTTCCCGTGGCCTGTTACAAGTGCCGATTCGATTATTGGCGGGGCGATGGGATACTGTCTTGGGTTAGTTGTTGGATTCCTGTTTGACCAACATAAAAAAAACAAGGCAAAGACAAAATATCCCCCAATTGGGTTAGGCGACATCAAATTATTGGGGGCAGGCGGCATATGGTTGGGTACGGTTGGATTGGCAATTGCCATGGTCATAGCGTGCGCTTTTGCCTGTGTTTGGGTTACCAAAGAGGGCGAAAGATATATTCCATTTGCGCCATTTTTCCTGTCTGGCGGATTTTTGTCTTTAATTATCATCCAATTTTTGATATAATTTACCTGAAAGGAAAAATGAAAACCAGATTATTAAAATCTTTACTGTTTGCAAGTTTTGGTGTTGTTTGCACGTTTTGTGCGGATGCGAATACGTCTTTGTTTTCAAATTATGGTCAGATTCAAAACGTTCAAAATTATTCGACAAACCCGTTTTGGACACCTGATTCCCCGTATAACCAACGTATGCCTCAACCCGTTTATGTCCAAGGACCCGCCCTGAAAACACAAGATTGTATCAACGTTGTCCAATCTTTGGTATCTGTCCAATGTATGGTTCGTGACAATTGCAAAAATACATCTTTGTCCGATATACGTCCTGCGATAATGATTCAATTATCCAGTTTACCTGGGAAAAATTATGTTTCTGCATGTTCTGGATACATTGATGGAATATATGATTCATATGTAAAATATTATGGTAATAATGCACCGACGACGAACAAGGTTGCATTTCCAACACCAACAACGCCAAATCCTGATGTGGCCACAGCCACAAATCAAATTGAAAATCCATATAAACAACAAATTCCAGATTGGCAACAAGAATATAACGACAGGGCTGCTGAATTGCAACAATTGCAAGATTCTGGTCAATTTTAAAATTTATCTGACCCGTTAGAGATGTTGATATTTTATTAGGGAGAGAAACTATGGCAATAATATCAAGGTTTTTGTTTTTCTTGTTTATTCCATTTGCAACATATGCGTACGGTGTTGGTTCTGATTTTAAAACAACCCAAGAAATTTTAGGCGAAAGCCAATATGAATCCGTCATATCGGGCATAGAGAAAGCAAAAAACCACAAAGTAGGCGATAATTTTCAAACAACAGAAGAAATACTGAAACAATATCGCGACACAAATCCCACAGAATGCGCATCAAAAATTTTTGCCGATGCATTGCGGGCAAATGCTGATAAAATATCAGATACAAACACAGAAGCCGAAGTCGAAGCATGGGCAAAATATTCTATGCACGAACCTGAAATATTAAAACAGGTTTTAAAATGCCCAGAAATTAATAATCCAAATGTATCTGATGATACAACAATAGTTTTTACACCCATAGAATATACATTCCCAGACGACACCCGCAAAATTACTATTAATTATAGCACCCAACCAAAGGTATTAAAACAAATTCTGATATTGTCAACGAAACCCAGTTTACCCACAGACGACCCAAATCCCAAATTGATGAATCCCGACGATCCGGCAACTTATATCAATACAGAACCAGCGTGGTACGCAGTTATGGTTGTTCAACATGGGACGTTGTCTGAATTCGTTGGTCCTGATAAAAATAACGTTGTGTCATTAAAATGGATAAATGATAATATCCAAACTATTTATCCAGTCGGATATCATTGCACCAGCCGTAGCGCGTGGGCAAATGACGATGATACTATTAACCAAGTTGTTCGCAAAGTTGTTGATTTAGAAGACGATTCTAATGATTATTATGTTGCCGGCGATCTAAGTCTGGAATGGGTTATGTATGCAGAAATCGCGGCAGATGTTATTATTACTATTGCGACATGGGGCGGTGGCACGGTGGTCAGCGGGTTATTAAAAAATGCACGCGCAACGCGTGTCGCAAAAAATTTGAGAAATTCAATCAAAGTATTACGCAAAAGCAAACAAGTAACAGATTATGTAGAAGTCACAGGTAAAATTGTTCAACATGCGGACGATATTGAAAAACTGGGCAAAAACATTAAAAACGCAAAAAAATATGAACAGGCACTGAAAAACGCAAACGCAGCACGCAAAGCCGGCAATGCTAAAAAAGCGGCAAAATATGAAAAACAAGCGCAACAGATATTTAAAAATGCAAAAAAGATTGACCAAAAAATGACAACAGATATGTTAAAAAAGGTCGACAAATTAGAAGACGCTCAAAAAGAATTAAAAAACAGTATGAAAACCCTTCAAAAAACGGCATCTGAAATGGAACACACGGTTGACGAGGTCAAAATGTACAAAAAGCAAGTTGATGCGTTCAGAGAAATGCAAAGTTATATTCGTACATTTAAACATTTTCGTCGCCCACAAACAGGTAATATAATTACCCGCACATTAAGAACAATAATAAAATCACGCAATGGTGCACAAAGCATTAACAAAGCGGCACGTGTAGCACGCGCAGGCATGAGTTCGCGTTCTGCAAAAATAGGCGATTGGTTATGGCACACAACTTTGAAACACGGTTCTCGGCTTGCTAAATTTGAAGCCAAGGCTGGATTATTTTATGGTGCTGTATCATTTTTAGGCGATATGTACGACCAAACGTCCAGTACATCCAAAGAATTTTCAAATGGAATTGAATTTAAACCGTTCTGTTTATTATCTGCCGATGACATTGAAGGTCAAGAAAATGTCGTTAATTACGGTATGTGGTTAATGTGGACAGGAAATTCTACCGACCCATCAGATGATGACGCCGCATTTTTACAATCTATGGATTTTGCATCTAAATTCCATTCACAATTGGAAGATTTCCAAGACAAACACGGCGCAGAATGCAATGTTGATATTTATGTCGTGCGCCCATTAATTCGTTTGGATGAAAGAGATATTGATAACCCAAAGGGCGAAATGTATTATCTGTTTATGAACGATATTCCATGGACAACATCTGCACAATTTGGCGATCAAATTGAAAATGTTGAAGATTGGGAACGCAACCAAGAAAGATTAGAAGCAGAAGATCCAAAAAACAAATACAAAAAGCCAGAAAACAAAGAAAACACATCGTTAGAGTCTGGAAATTCTTTGTCTGCAAACGACGCGATTTACATCACAAAATAAAACACAGTTGTATTTGTGTAAAAAAATATTTATAATACATAACAAAGATATGAAAATAGGGGGTGCCTTATGAAGAAAATGTTTTTCGTTTTAATTGCAACCTTTGCCATTATTGGTAATTCTTTTGGGTATCAGGTATTATCCACCAAAGAATATGGCACCGGGGATGCAAAAAATCAAAATGTTGTTGTAAAATGCACAACTGGAACTGGCAAAATTTCTTCGGAAACTTGTTCGTTGCGGCGATATGTAAAATGCACCGGCAAAGACAAGAAAAATTGCAATTCATGGCAACCATGGCGTGATTTACGGGAATCGACAACACCATTCTCAACATGGCAAGCCGGGGCCAGATCTTGTTGCAAAGCAAAGGGATTAAGATAAAAAAATACGGTCGCCATTTTTTGGCGACTGTATTTTTACTTATGTTTTTTAGATTTTATTTCCTTTATGCTGACGATATTAGGATACAATCCAATTCCACCAATACGCCACCCATAAATTTCAGCAGAATATTTTTTGCCTTTCTGTATCTTGGCCTGCAATTCCGTAGAGCGCCATTTCCAAAACCAGATATTATTTACATTTTTAAACGCACGATTATCACGCGTATAAACCATAAAATTAGTATATGTTGTTCCGCGTCCATTGTTCGTATACCCATGTGTCAGTGTGCCTTTGTCTGAAACAGTGAAAACAGTCGTTCTGCGCGTTCCTAAACAATACAACAACGAAATAATCCCACTGACAGAAAACAAAAGAACCAGAAACACTATACTAAATACAGGTTCAGACATATTAAACTCTCCTTCATTTTAACACGAGCAATTATATCATAAACCATGAACAAGAGCAAATAAAAGTAGGATTATTTTACTTTGATGAACTCTGATACACACATGTTGGCTGGTATCTTTTTAGCATCACTATAACTTATCGTTACATTTTTATCAATTGACTTTGGATTAAACATAACTGTTTTATTTACAGGGACGGATTGCCTGCGTTTATAATCATCATCTTCACGAGCACAACGATTACACGCAAATACCATCCCACCAACTAATGCCGCAAAAATCCAAGGGGCAATATAATTTGCAAAAAACACCCCAGCATCATCAATATTAAAATCTTTTTTGGACATACATAAAGCCTTTTAGGCCAGAAATTGGTGGATGAGATTGGACTCGAACCAACGACCCCCACGATGTGAACGTGATGCTCTAACCAACTGAGCTACTCATCCGAATAAAAAATCTGCCTTTGTGCGCAGATATCAAGTTTTTGGTGGGGATAGTGGGACTTGAACCCACACGATCGCAATGATCAAAGGATTTTAAGTCCTCAGCGTCTACCATTCCGCCATATCCCCAAGGACTTTCTATTTCCGCAACCGGACGTCACACGCACGACAACGAAAATTTGTGGTGGAGCTGATGGGACTCAAACCCACGACCTCTACGATGCGAACGTAGCGCTCTATCAACTGAGCTACAACCCCGTATTTGCTTTCAACATATGGTGGGCATAAGAAGACTCGAACTTCCAAGGTATTGCTACCACTAGTACCTGAAACTAGCGCGTCTACCAATTCCGCCATATGCCCGTTAAAGCACGATAGATAATAAACTATATCGTTTAATTTTGCAACAAGAAAAATTCGAAAATTTTAATTATTTTTTATCACAAAAACGTGTGATTTTACTTGCTATACTTTTTATAAATTTGCTAAAATTTGCCAAGAGATGAAGAAATTTCTTACTTTTTGTTTGACGATATTGGTCTGCGTGTTCGGCGCGGACGCTGCTGTGCGTGGGGGCGGGGCACAAAATCGGACAAAAAACACAACCGTGAAACAGACCGAAAAAATTCAGCCACGAACAACCGCCAATCGTTCTGGGACGACAAAAAATACAGTTTCGACAACCGTGGCACGCACAACACAAAAAAATAATATCTCTGGGACCAGAAAATCTGCCGTTGCGCGAAATACAACCAAAACGTTGCGTGGCACAGGAAATCGCGACACGGGTTCTGTTGCGCCACGACGTCAAAACGTCATCGCACGCGCCGCCACAACACAACCAACAAACGCGTCTGAAACACGCACTGGCGCAGAATATGAACAGTGCAAAACCGCATTTTTCACATGTATGGACCAATTTTGCACATTGAAAAATGATAATTTTAGACGCTGTTCGTGCAGTGACCGTGTTTATGATTTCCAAGAAATTTCTGAAACATATCAAAAAGTTAATGAAAAATTAACCGAATTTTCTGAAAATTTGGATGTTGTTGGTATGACACGCGAACAGGCGACGGCTATGAAAACCGCATCCGAAGGCGAAGACGCTCTGACCGAAGATAAATCCGCATCAAAACAGTTATTACAGGCGATTATGAACGCTATTAAGGGTGAAGATGCATCTGTTGGCGGAAAATATAAAACATTGAACAGTGTTTCCATCACAACTGATATGTCTAATGCGTTTGGGTTGGAAGATTCTGGGCAAATTGTTGCATCCTATAACGGAACAACATTATACAAAGCCGTATATCCAAAATGTCGCACAATTGTCCAAGAAGATTGCAACAACGCGTCTTTGCAACGCGCAGTTAATGCATATCTGATGGCCATAGAACAAGATTGTAATACCGTCGAATCTGCCCTGCAGACGCAAAAGAAAACATTAAAGGCTGCAACTCATGAAAGCAGTGCTATGTTGGATTTGGCGCGCGTAGAAAATCATCAAAAACATAATTCTGATGATGTCGCAACGTGCATAGCAAACATAGAAACCGCCATAAAAAATGAAGATGTTTGTGGTCAAAACTATCATAAATGTTTAGATTATGGTCAATTCATAGACGTGACAACTGGCGCACCATTGACGGGCGTTGTAAAATTCTATGAACTGGGCGAATTATTGACATTTAAAACCGCAGAAAATCTGGACAACCAAAAACTATCATCTATTGCAAACAACAGAAAATTTGTCCAATTTTTTGAAAACAAAACAAAAAAATTTGCCCAAACATCGCTTGATAAATGCGTTGATAAAACTGACACCGTATGGAAACAATATCTGGACAATGCATTATTAGATATATACTATGCACAACGGGCAAAAGTAAAAGAAATCGAACAAAGTTGTTTTGATTTAATCACAGGCTGTTATAACAATCAAAGTGGCGCTATTGCCAACGCAATGGCAAATCTGACCGGAGACACATCGATTTTATTAAAACCATTAGCCATAGATTTAACCACTCAGATGTGTTCTGATTATATAGAATCATGTAATAATATGTTTGATGGCGATGTAGTAAAAACATATATGGCAAACAAAGATTATACGGATTCTGAAACCGCATGTCGCACAATTGCCCAACAATGTTTTGATAAATTTGGTGGCGTTGGGTATGAAAATTTCTATTACCTGCAAAGCGGATTATTTAACTCTGGGGAAGCAATTGATTGGTTTGCATTATATGACGACAACAACAACATCGTATCGCCATGCGCCAAAGAATTAGCATCGACCCAGGGATGCAATACGCCTGAATTATTAAAAACAGTATTTGGTGGTTTTGATAAACATATAAATGGCACTGATGTAACCTATACTGTTGATAATGATAACAACGAAGATAGAGTCGCCAGACCACGTGGGGTCGCCACCGAAGTGTACACGAAAATCATAGACAATTTATCTACGCAGTGCGCGGGAATACACGGATATTTTGTAGAACATCAATACGCCGAAAAATATGGTTATAAACACAACAGTTTTTGTAATCTGAATACATCTGAGCCGGGCAGCATATTCTATATCAACCCGATACTAAGTTCTGTTGATGAATTACATCATTGGTATCGATTCATAGCAGAAGAAAACATATGTCCGGCTAGTTATGCTGCCAAAATAGACGTCCAATCATGGGGGGTATGTTCGTGTTGGGAAAACGGCGGCTATCGCAGTAAAAATGGGGCATCTGAAACCTGTATGCCGATATTACCAATCGCGCACGCATCTAACGACAACAGCGACCCTGTATGCACAATCGCACTTTTAGAACCAGCCTTGTCATCAGATTTAACACAAAATCAATGGTGCAAACAGTCTGTCATGTCATCTTTGGGTCAATTATGTCCATTAACAACCATAAAACCATCAGATGAATATATCTTTTGCGGATATACCAGAACGGTGACTGAACAAAACAGCAACAATACCAATACTGAAATTGCCGTTATAGACGTCGTTTTAAATCACGTGACGAATCACAAAATGTCCGGCACAGAAATAAATAACATCAGCAATTCTGATAATCTGGCACCAATGATTCTTGAATCCACCACGCAAGCTCATGATTCAGCACTATAAAAATCTTATTTACAAAAAAAATAAATATTTATTATTTCAGACGGACAAGATATTTTCAGCAATCAGGCGCACAGCACTTTGGTTATCGTGTTTCCATTTGCCATCTGCATTTTTTAAATCCAACAGCATATCGCGTCTGATTGATGGCAAAGTTAATTGCTGGACCGAATCCACAATTGCGCATGGATTCGCATTTTTTCCCAACAATTCAGGAAAAACTGTTTTATTCATCAAAATATTTATCAATGATACCCATTTTACACGCAACACCATACGTGCCAACACCATCGTCACAGGATTCATTTTATAAACAACTATGGTTGGAATATGCATAATGGCTAATTCCGCAGAAACTGTTCCACTGGCCACGATAGCAATATACGAATTAATATACGCATTATAACGTTCCGACGCATTAATTAATTCGGGTTTTACCTTCCATTTGGCTATATTAGCACGAATATATTTATCAGTTGTTTCCACCACAGGTATCACAAATTTGTATCCTTTGTATCCACAACGAACCAACATTTCAGCCGTCTTTTGAAAAATAGGCAACAAACGTTTTACCTCTGACATACGGCTGCCAGGGACCAACGCAATCAGTTTTTCGTTATCGCCAGTTGGCCTGTATTGTTCCAAACCGTCGGCAATCGGGTGTCCAACAACCACTGTGTCCAGACCATATTTGGTAAAATAGGGCGCTTCGAAATCAAAGAACGCATACAATCTATCAAAAATCTTGGCGTATTTTTTTGCGCGTCTGGCGCCCCAAGCCCAAACCTGGGGGGCAACAACATGATAAAATTTTGTTTTATGTAATAAACGTCTTTTTCTGACCCCAGCAACCACAGATTTTGCAAACCCAGGTGAATCAATAGTTAAAACTATATCCGGTTTTTCAACCAATATAGATTCTATAGTTTGGGCAATTCTGGCCTTTAATGTCTTTGCATGCGCCAATACTTCCACAATACCCATAACCGCTAAATCAGACATCGGAAACAAAGAATTTAATCCTGCGTCCGTCATATTTTTACCACCAACACCAACAAATTCAACCCTTGGCATTTCACGCATTATCTTGGCGCCTAAAACATCGCCTGAAACTTCACCGGCTATGATAAAAATTTTTAAATTTTTTTTAAGCGTCATCATTTTGCGACGTTCCAATACCACGTTTTGAACGGTTTTCAATGAAATCTATGGCATCCATAGCATATTTATTGTTTTTTACTTCTTTGCGTACTTTTGCCAAACGTTCAGAAACGGTTCCTTCGGTTCCATGGAATACAGCGTTATAGACACTGTGAATCGCATGCATATCTTCATTAGTAAATCCATGACGCAATAACCCGACACGGTTTATAGTGCGATACACGGCACGTGGTCGTCCTTCATATACAGCGTACGGCAAAATATCACATGGCACACCAGTCATCCCTGCAATAAAAGCATTGCGCCCAATACGCGAAAACTGTAATACCGCAACACCACCAGACAACACAGCAAAATCTTCGATTTCTACGTGACCTGCAACCTGAACCAGATTAGACATAACAACACTGTTTCCAATCTTGCAATCGTGACCGACATGCGCATTTACCATTATCTGACAATCGTCACCAATTTCAGTTCCATTTGACGCAGGCGTTCCAGAATGAATCGTCACATATTCGCGAATTCTGCAACGTTTACCAATGCGTAATCCGGTCATGGCGGATTCTTCCTGCCATTTTAAATCCTGACTCATAACGCCCAGAACCGCAAAAGGGTATACAATAGAATCATCACCAATTGATGTTTTGCCACCAATCACAACATTTGAAACCAATTCCACACGGTTACCCAACACAACATCGGGTCCAACAATACAAAAAGGACCGATTTTACAATCGTCACCTATGATTGCGCCTTCGTGGACAATTGCCCTTGGATCAATAAATGTAGCCATCTTTTATCTCACTTTTGTTTACTTTGTTAATTTGTATTGAAAATACTACATTAAAAAGGCAAAAAATGTTATTCAATAAATATAACAAATTATAACAATTCCATAAAATCCTTGGCCGTTATCTTATTACCATCTGCCGCAAGGTATATAGTTCCAATTGCACTTAGCACTGGACAAATTATTATGATACCAACACTGATTAACAACAATGCGAATGCACTTTGCGAAAACCCGCCAGAAATGCGCTTCATGTGATACACAGATAACGCACCCATCACACCAAACGCACAAATCAAACCTATGAACACAGGGACTGATTCTGTCATCAAAAACAAAACAAATGCCAAAAGCGACATTATTCGACAAAGCCATTTTAATTTTATATATGCACTGTCATGAATCCTGTCACGCGCATGAACATATTTGGTTACCACCGACGTTATCGCACAAAAACCCGCAAAAACCACAGCAAATTCATGTATTGGCGTCAAATTCCCCAATTGTCCAAACCTGAAAAATTCAGGTTGCATAAACACCAATACAACCATCATTAACAAAATCAGCGAATTTAATGGAATCAACGGTATATTTTTACGCACAGTCCACCCAATCATCAGCCCACATAAAATAGCACTGACCTGTAATAAAATTCCTACAAGATTGCTTGGGGCAGAGAACACAGCCAATAATATTACCAGTGGCACAAACATTTTACGAAAATTCTTTACATATCCTAAACGAACGCTTTTTTGGGCAACAATTATCATTAAAAAACATAAAACAAACGCTATTGACAATGGCAACACAGATACATCATCACGGATTACCGCGTAATTTCCCCCAAATAACATCAACCAAAAACTTAAAAACATAGATGAAAAAAATGCGACATAATCATCAATACTATGATTTTTCCAGCCCAGTTTAGCAATAAAATCATTGCCATACAAATACAAAATAAATAATACAGGCAACGTCAACAACCCCACAGCCATAAAGAAAGGACTATATAATGCCGCATTATTAAATGAACTTAATGCAGTTGGGGTAATAAAAACATCGTTAAACATAAACTTGCCTTTTTATTTTTTTGAATTATTATATAGGCATGACTAAAAAACAAGAAAAATTTACATTACTGGACGGCAAAGTGACCATGGCTTCCAGCCTTTATAACCCAACATCTGATGCCGTTTGGTTGGCAGCATTTACACCATTATTGCCAAACAACATAAAAACTGTTCTGGACGTTGGTATTGGTACTGGGGGCGTGTCATTATGTTTGTTGCAACATTTACCAAATGTTCAAATCACAGGTATAGATAATTCCCAAGAAATGCTCGATGCATGTCAGAAAAATATAGATTTAAATGGTAAAGATATAAAATTAATAAAACAAGACATTATGAAATGGTCTACGCCGGAATGTTTTGATTTAGTTGTGACAAATCCACCGTATTTTCAAGGAACGCCTGCAAAACATGGCGCCCATCACAACGCTGACATAATAAAATGGATAAAAAAAAGTTTGGCACGCGTAAAACCCAAAGGCTTTTTCTGCACAATCGTTGACGCACGTGTTTCAGACCAGGTTATTTCTGTATTTTGTGATAAACATATTGGTAATATTCAAATATTTCCTTTGTTCAGCACAAAATATTCCGCGGAACGCGTTTTAATCCGCGGCGAAAAGGGCGTTTATACTGGCACAACCTATTACAAGGGCGCATCAATGAACAACGATGATGTTTTACGCCGGGGCTTGACTGTTGACGCCATATTGTCTACACTGGGAACACTATGATTGATTTTATCGCAAGGTATTTTTCTTCGTTCTGGGAACTTATAACTACGCCGTTCCGTGTGGTGTGGCGCGGTGTATCGCGGATTTTTCCAGAGCGCGACTGCACCGTCATGAACACAAAAACAGGTGATGTTGACACATACAGACAAAATACTTTTTGGCGATTTGCAAAATTCTGTTTTACAACAACGATGTGCCTGTGGGCGGCATGGTCAACATACGTATATATGTATCACAGACCGCTTTTGCAAAAAAGAACTTTGCAATTGGAACAGATGCGCGAAAAACACGACCGCCAAATGAACGATTTAAAGGTGTATCTGAAAAAATATACAGAACTGACACGCGAAATTAATTTAACAGACGACAAAATATCCAAGGCAGACAAAGATAAACTATCTGACAAAGATCGTGAAAATTTATTAAATACAAAATCCAAGATTATCGGAGAACTGGATTTTTTACAGGTTCGTATCACAGAAATAATGGGCGATGAAAAATACAGCCCAGAAATCGAAAAATTGTCTGAATTGTCTTTGGAATACGAACTGGTTCGAAATGAAAACGCAATCATTAAACAACAAAATCAGAAAATTCTGGACGCTGCCAGTGAAATATCTGCGGCAGACAATCAAATTGTCGAAACGGTAAGCAAAATCACATCTGAAAATATATCTGATTTACAAAAACAAATTAAACGCATAAATACAAATATCGTAAAATTGGGATTAAATGAACAAAAATTAACTGACCAGGCAAACAAATATTCTAACCAATTAATTGGTCCTGCATTCAACCCGCTAAGGTTAGATAAAAACGCTGATCCTAGATACAAAAAAATGGCCCAAGAAATTGAAAAATGGCATGGGTTAAAAAGATTAACTGAAATATTACCGTTGGGTTCACCGATTAATAAACCGCGCATAACATCAAATTACGGGAACCGCAAAGACCCATTTACTGGGAAAATCAAACATCACAAAGGCATCGATTTTGCGGGCAAAGTGGGCACTGAATTATACGCCGTGGCACCAGGTCGCGTTATTTCAGCAGGCGACCGCGTTGGATACGGAACAACCGTTGAAATAGACCATGGTTTAGGATTCACAACACTTTACGCACATTTATCAAAGATTTCTGTTTCACGTGGCGATTGGGTTCGTCCTGGGACGGTCGTGGGGTTGGGCGGATCATCTGGGCGTTCAACCGGACCACATTTACACTATGAGATTAGATACAAGGGTTCGCCTTTTAATCCAACAAGTTTTGTAAAAGAATAAGGAAAGGAATAAAAAATATGCTTGCGTTCACAAATTCAGACGAAAAACAATCCCCAACAATCATAGGGGCGGGCTGCCATTTGGATGGCAATATGAAAACAGACCACACTGTCCAGATTCATGGTTCAGTCACAGGAAACATAACCGCAACAACTTTGGTAATTGGTCGCGGTGGAACGGTCGCTGGCAACATTGTTGCACAAACTTTGTTCTTGCACGGAACATTAGATGGGGATGCACGCGTCAATGTCGCAAATGTGTTTTCTAATGCTAAAATGACCGGCACTTTGACATATAAAACATTAAACATTACCGCCAATACAGGACTGGAATGCAAATTGGCAAAACAAAGGGACGAAAAGAAATGAACAAATCTGATATTTCAACCGTGTATATCGCCGCAGACCACCGTGGCGTCGGATTAAAATTATATTTGTACGAAATGCTGTCTGCAGCGGGATACAATGTTAAAAATCTCGGCACAGACGATTTGAAAACGCCTGTTGATTTTCCTGATATCGCAGAAAGATTGGCAGATGCGATGTTGGACGACGATAAATCGCGTGGCATTTTAATTTGTGGCACTGGTGCAGGAATGGAAATCGCTGCAAACAGATACAAACATTTGCGCGCATCACGTTGTGAACGCCCTGACCAAGCCAGAGATGACCGTTTTCACGATGATATCAACGTTTTGGCATTGGCTGCTGATGATATAGATATTGAAATGGCTTTTTTGTGTGCCCAGGCATTTTTGGAAAGTCCATTTGATAATTGCGAAAAACGTATTCGCAGATTGAAAAAAATATCATAAAAAAACAAAAACCGCCAAATTGGCGGTTTATTTTTATCGTGACTCTCGTTTCATTGCTTCTGCATTCATTAACAGGGTAAATTCAGACAAAACATCGCCCGCATTTTCTGTATACATATTCTTTTTTTACATTATTCATAGAATTAAGCCTATTACCTCATTTTATCAAAAATAATGACACAAAAATATCAAACGTCAATATTTTAACGTTCTATGTTTTTCATTGCATCGTGAATACGTTTGTTTATTTCGGGGTTATACTTAAAATATTTATTTGACCCGACAATTATATGTTTCGCCAAAGAATCATCATCCGTTAATTCTGTTTCAGAAATCGTGTTTGCCCAATTTATAATTGGTCTGTGCTTGGCTTTTTTAACCGCATCATTTTTACAAAACTTTTGTGCATACGGGCAAAATGACGGCACAGGGTAAAAGTTAAAATTTGTCAACCAGCAACATAATAAAAAAATACCCGCCATAAATTATTATGACGGGCGCAAAATAGGGCATACAACGACTATTTTTTCACAACAAAATTGACCAATTTTTTCGGAACAACAATAGTTTTAATAATAGTTGCACCAGTTAATTGACGTTGTGCCGCATCCTTGGCCGTGGCAACCAAATCGTTTTCATTGATATCCACAGGAACAACAAAATCGTTTGCACGTTTTCCGTTCACAGAAACAACTATGGTCATTTCGGTTTCGGCCAATTTCGATGCGTCATATTTCAACCACGGTTCAAACACCAACATATCTTTGTGACCTAATTTTTCCCACATTTCTTCGGTTAAATGTGGCGCAAACGGGTTCAATAATTGAATCAAAACCTCATAGGCCGCACGTGGCATTTTACCCCCAGGAAATTCATTTATAAATTCCATCATCGCAGATATAGACGTATTAAATCCCATATTGGAAATACGATCTGTCACATCCGCTATTAATTTATTAACCAATCTCTCTTGGTTTGGATTTAATGCATCATCGGTCAAATTATCTGCAAAACTTTCAACGCGCTTTAAGAATCTTTGCACGCCAGCCAGCGCACCTTCACTCCAAATAACGTTGTTTTTCCAAGGTCCCAGCGATAACACAGTCACACGTGCCACATCGGCGCCAACCGTATCAACCAAATCCGCCACCATAAACCCATTTCCGCGTGATTTAGACATCTTGAACCCGTCATTACCCAAAACCAATCCTTGGGCTGTACGTTTCGCATATGGTTCTGGCGTATTTACCAAACCTAAATCAAACAAAGCATGATGCCAAAAACGCGAATAAATCAAATGACGCGTATTATGTTCATGTCCACCATTATAGTGTGTCACTGGCATCCAATTTTCCATTTGTTCTCTGCTGCAAAATTCTTGATCGTTCTTTGGATCCAGATAACGCAGATAATACCACGATGAACCCGCCCATTGCGGCATAGTATCTGTTTCGCGTTTTGCCGCACCACCACAACACGGGCATTTTGTATTTACCCAATCAGTTGCACGTGCCAATGGACTTTCGCCATCATCGGTTGGGCTGTAATCTTGTAAATACGGTTGCAACAATGGCAATTCATTTTCTGGCACAGGTTGCCATCCACATTTTTCACAATACACCAATGGAATAGGTTCACCCCAATACATTTGGCGTGAAAAACCCCAATCTTTTAATTTGTATTTAGTAGTTCCGCGTGCAAAACCATGTTCTGTTCCGTATTTAATCGCGGCGGCGATAGCTTCTTCTTTGCCCATACCATTCAAAAATTCGGAATTAATATGTTCGCCATCTCCTTCCCAAACTTTGTCAGGTTCGCCACCCGCCAAAACCGGTATAATTTTCAGACCGAATTTTTTAGCAAAATCCCAGTCGCGTTCATCATGCGCCGGCACCGCCATAATCGTTCCGTACGCATAATCAACCAAAACATAATCCGATGTGAACACAGGTATTTCAGTATTATTAAACGGATTAATTGCTTTGATACCCTTTAATTCAACACCTGATTTTTCTTTTGTTGCATCGGTTCTTTCAATTTCTGTTTTGGCATTTGATTCCTTGATATAGGCTTCAACTTCATCTTTGTTTTCTATGACCCCAGAATCCAACCATTTACGCAACAATTTATGTTCTGGCGCAATCACACAGAAAGTGACACCGAATATAGTATCAACGCGCGTTGTATAAATCGTCATAACATCATCACCAACACGAAAATCAACATCCGCACCATTTGATTTACCGATAAGATTTATTTCGTCTTTTTTGATACGTTCATCAAAATCTAAATCTTTCAAGCCGTCCAACAATTTATCAGCATATTTTGATAAAGCCAAATTCCATTGCAATTTTTCTTTCTTTTCAATCACCCCGTGACAGCGCGGACATTTGTTGTCTTCCAATTCTTCATTAGTAAATGTTGTCTTACATACAGGACACCAATTCATAGGCAATTCAGATTTGAACGCCAAACCGTTTTTGAAAAATTGAATAAACATCCACTGGGTCCATTTAATATATTCAGGATCAGATGTTGCAACACGAGTATCAGGACTGACCGACCAACCAACACGATCTATCATCTCAGAATAATTTTTCACCAACTCTTTGGCAACATCCCCAGGATGTTTTCCCATCTTAGACGCATATTTCTCAGCGGCAATACCCATCGCATCAAACCCCATAGGGTAAAGCACATCATAACCCAAATGACGACGAAAGCGCGACATAACATCCATGCCAGTATAAATCAGCATATGCCCAGCATGCATACCCGCACCAGACAAGAACGGAAATTCCACCAAATTATAAAAACGTGGTTTAGAACCATCATTTTTCGGTACAAATGCGCGCGCATCTTTCCAGCGTTTTTGCCATTTTGCTTCACGTTCTTGGATTTTTTTCATATCGTCTGACATAATCGTTGCCTTTGGTTATTTTAAAATACACTAAAAACTAAGAAAAAGTTTATACTACACCACCCGAAAAATCAAGCATTAATAAACAACCCCCGGGAATTCCCCAACCGATAAACAATGGGCAATGGGGGGACACCACAAGGGCATAAATCGTGGACATTAAAGTTGCAATGTATTATTATATTCGTTCATCAATATGCTCTGGGGAATATAGTTTTCAGAACATACTTTCAACGCTTTCTCTAAATCTTCGGGATGAGATTCCAAATGACCAACCATCAAATCAATCACCATTTCACGAACAGCATCGTTTCTGATTATATCGTCTTTCATATTAGTGCATTCGTCAGGTTTTACCAAAGCATCAAAATATTTACGTCTGTCTTTGGACATATTACGAACAATTTCGGATGCAACATTTGATTTCATCAATTTTTCAACCGTCTTCGCATCGGCAATGCCAACAAAAGGAATCTGCATCATAATATCCACGGTTTTTTCTTGAAATTTGTTATAACGTTTTTGTTTTAACTTAGCGCCCCCAACACCCGCAGCCCAATAAGCAATAACCAGCAACAACGCCATATTTGTGCACCACAAAACGCGCGGTTTAAATTTGCCTTTGGCGTTTTCATCATATTGGTATCTGAAATAAAACGACGTGCCATCGCCATTGTGCTTTAACGGCGCATGCCAACCATTAGAAATAGGGTAAAACATATCTCTGGCACGCTGTTCTACTTTTTTAATAGGTGTCATATTATGTTCTTCGGCACAGCCAGTGCTAAATGACGGCACAGATACCCCTGCAACCAAATTCCAGAAAAACAAAACCATCCATAATATTGAACCGCACCCGGTTTTATCCCACGCAGACGTTTCGTCATATTTTACATATTTTTCACGCGTTTTATTTAATACTTCTTTTTCTATCGTTATTGACTTTTTCTTATTCATTTTGCGTATTCCTTTGATTTTCTCTGGACAGAGAATAACACTAAGTCGCTGTATTGTCAAATGCTAAGAAATCAAAGATATTTATTGTTCCGATGAAGTAAATGTCCAGCCGACAAAAGTATATCCACGGCGTGTTGGTGGTGTGGTTGGTGTAGTAATTGTGCCACCATATGTGCATGTTCCAGATTCTGCGCCATCCCAATTTATTGTTATAGTGTTTGCAGTGCATGTGGATGCCCCCGCGGACGATGAATATCCGGTCGAACATTGTGTAATTCCTTGGTCAATTGTTTCATTAAAAGTATATGTTCCACCCATGCAATACGAACCCGCCGGACATATTACACAACCATCATAATTTGCCGGCATATAATACCCCGTATCACATGTGTGTTGGTTTGGATCAAACATCGCCGCCCATGCACCAGATAACGCGATATTGCAACCATGAATAATATCGGAATTTATCTGTTTTGCGTATGTGATTCCTTGGGATACATTTTCATTAAAAGTATAAGTTCCGCCAACACAGGTTGCTTCAACTGGACATATTACACAGCCATCAATATTTGCGGGCAAATAATAACCATTTGAACATACATAAACATTGGGTTCAAAATCAGCATATATATTATTCGGATAAAAACAACCATTTGAAACATTTTCAGTATATATGACATCGGCATATGCATTTTGCACGTTTAATAATATTAATAAAAATGATATAAATATATACATTTTGTGTTATTGTAAAGTTTCTTCCACGGGTGTTGCCAACGGATAATAGACTGTCACAGGTGTTCTGGCATCATATTGATCAGCGAGAAAACTTTTCCATGTAACTGCATCCATTACTGGGTCTGTGTGTACCTGGGTAAAAGAAGAATCTTTGGCTGTATATATTTTGTTTCCTGTAGATATTGTACCGTCATACTTTAAATGTGAACAAAGAACATCTGCCCCCCCCGGAAGCGACAAAGTGGCACGAACTCTATCAGTTTGATGATCCCACCAAGTTTCTGTTCCAGTAAGCACCTTGATTCCAATCCTGCGTGTAACTGTTCTGGTTTCTGGGTCATAACTGTCCGCAATTAAATTATCACCACTGCCAACCGCGCGTAATACGGTATTATTAAACGATTTAAAAACAGGCTCTATCGGATTTGTTGGTGTTGGGGTTCCAGATTGTGACCATGAACCATATATTGTTGTTTCGCGCCAACCAACAAAATGATACCCATATTTTATTGGGGGTGTTGGTAAAATTAAATCGTCGCCGACTGTGCAGGTTGTTGTATCATAAACCGAATCGCCGATCATCCAATTTACGTTTATCGTATCAGCAAGCGTGATATTCGTTATAAATATCGCACATAAAACCAAAATCTTTTTCATCTCCAAATTCCTCCTTTGTGTTTTTCCGTTCTGACATTTTGCCAACGGTTTATTAACACAACACAAAAAACAAAACCGCCACGGGAAATAGGGCGGTTGGAGGCTAGAAACAATTTGAAAACAAAATTGCGCAGTTTATTTTACCAGTGCATAAAATGCAGGTATTATTCACGTGCCCTCCAACCAATTTTTTCAGTTGGAGTCGTTTAACGTCCATCAATGGGACGGTTTTCAAACGGGTTTTCTAGGCCCCATCACAGACCCTATCTGTGACGCAAGTATTATACCAAAAAAATACCTTTTTGTGCAAGTGATTTTATTAATTTTTTGCCGTAATTTTTTTGTCAACTTTTGATAGAGTGGGGTAAAATCTACAACAATTACTTTATTTGATAATCATACGGCCCAAATATTAAAAGCGAAAAACCAAATATCAATATCCAATAAAACACGTCAAAAAGGGCGATTTTTATAAAAATGTATTGATAAAACATATTTATAAATAAATAAATAAATAAATTATTGCAACAATAACAACCATCAAAAAACCGCAGAAATCCGGCACAAAAGACACACAACAGCACACAAAAAGCCCAAAAAGCACAGGTTTTGCGGCTTTTTCCTGTCTAAAACAAATGGGACACCAAAGCCAGCCACAAAAACCAATCAATTTTCAGCGCTATGAAACATATAAACATACGATAAAAATTTTTTGGTGGCTCAAAAAAGGGCGCATATGATAAAAAAAACAACACAAAAAATACCAATCAATTTTCAGCGACCAAAATATCAAAAATCATATGTCTATATGTCCACATCGCTGAAAATCGATTGAACAAATTTTGCAAACCAACGAACACAAAATTATTTCAATAAAAAAATAAAATGTTATACATTTACGATAGTAAGCCATTATTGAAGCATTGATATTATGTATACGTTTACGATAGCAAGCCATTATTGAAACGTTGATATTATGTATATGTTTACGATAGTAAGCCATTATTAAAGCGCTGATATTATGTATATGTTTACGATAGTAAGCCATTATCGAAACGTTGATATTATGTATACGTTTACGATAGTAAGTCATTATTAAAGCGCTGATATTATGTATACGTTTACGATAGTAAACTATACATAATATATCTTATGCGCCTTTTAAACATTGTCCAAAACAGCCCCCTTTCGTATATAAAGAAACCGCCCTAAACGGGCGGTCTTGCTTTATTTATCTTTGGAATTCAATCCGGAAAGTATCACCATAATCAGCCATCTTTTGTCCACCGATTTCACAGTGCAACACTTCAAAACCTTTCTCTAATTGCTTTTTCTTGATAACTTTGCCGGTCACAATTCCACCAACCGTCCCCAGCACTACCCCCGCTGTTGCATCGGCCGCCAAACGTGTAGTATTGAATTTACCCTCTTCGTCACGCCACACAGACAAATTCGCATCAGCCGCATCAGTAAACCGCTTAATCTTGGTCAATGCATTTGCCACTTTCTGTTGCTGTTCAGCGCGTTCTTTGGCTTTTTTAGCCTGTTCGATTGCATCAGCATCCTCAACACAGTCATGTGTTGTTGCATCCCATTTTTTATCAAAATCCGTGCATATGCATAATTTTTCGGCATCATTCCATTCTACATTAAAATTATCTTTGACCAAACGCCAATTGCACCATGCGTCTTGTTCGTCAGAAATGCAACTGCCCGTGCCAGTTTTAAAGCGCCCATCGCTGCAACCATAACACAAGCCCGCAAGGTCGACAAAACCGCCGTCTTGTAATTCAGTGGACGACCAAATGCTCCAATTTTCAACCAACAAAGGTTTATATACGTGCGTCTTGTTCGCATCAGCATCGTCTTTGGTTTCAGGGTCAATGTATTTACATTTTGCTAATAATTTTGTGTCATATTCTTCGAAACTATTTTCTTTGCAAACATAGATAGCGTTTTCACAATAAATATGTTTACCCTGGTTATTAGACGCATCACATGTCACCCCACATTTTTCCCCAAACACGCCGTCGTCACCAGATTGAATTGGTTCTATATCGCCATCACATGCGTGTGTTTCTTTGTTCCATTCATTGCCAGTTTCAATACATACGCATTTATCGCCCTGCCATTCTACATCAGCGCCGCCGCGTTTTTCCCATTCGCACCACGCATGATCAGAAATATCATAACAATGCCCATCACCATCAGAAAACGCCGCCGCAACACAACCCGTACAAATGTCATCGCACGTCACATCGCCACCGTTCACAACAGATTCTTTGGCGTATTCCATAAACAGCCCGCCGCCAGAACGCAAAAATTCTTTTGTAAACTCGCCGACATTACGTGCATTTGGCGCGGTATATTCACAGTCTGCATTTGGACAAGCCAATTCATCCCATGATGCCCCATCCGTCGTTGCATTACATCCATAAATTTTGTTTTCACAAAAGATTGTTTTGCCATTATTGCCCATATTACATTCAACATCGCATTTTGTGTCTGCCATCGCAACAGTTGACCAATTTACAATTCCACAAAATACCCCCATCAAAACCAACAGTTTTTTCATGAAAAATCCCCTTTCCTTTGTTTTAACAATCCTTCTGGTTAATAATTTTAACAAAATTGGCTTATTCAACGCAAGCAAAAAAAAACAACACACAGACACTTTTGCATCTGTATGTTGATTGTTTTTATTAGCAATATTTTATATTAAATCTTCGACACAGTCTTTTTTGCGACATTGGCAACCCGTTTCACACGCGTAGTCAATGTTTTTATACCACGTTTCAAATCAGTTTCGGCGGGCGCGTCTATTCCTTCTGGTTTAACGGTCGAACAACAATACGGGCACTTTGTTGCCAATTTGCTGATTGATTGTTTGCAATATGGACAAGAACGCGTTGTGACCGGTGCCTTGGCACGCGCAGAATTAACAATTTTCACAAATATAAATATTGCAAACATCGTTATAATAAAACTGATTACCGCGTTCAAGAACGTTCCCAGATTCAACGTAGTTGCGCCTGCGGCGGTTGCTTCGGCCATTGTGTTATAGTGTGCACCATCTGCACCACCACCCAACACAAAGAACCATTGTGAAAAATCAATTCCACCAATTAACATACCTATGGGTGGCATAATTATATCTTTGACCAAAGAATTAACCACGCTGGTCATCACAGACCCAACGATAATACCCACAGCCATATCAATTGCACTGCCTTTGCTGATAAATGTTTTAAATTCACTTAACAATTTGCTTTTCATTTTGTTCCCCCTTGTTAATGTGTTGTTCGATTGCAGATAAAACCTTGTTCAAAGTTTTATGAATATTTTCATCACGCGTTTCAACTGTCACATTTGCCAGTGCGTATATATCATAGCGTTCTTTGATTAATTGCGCCAAAATTTGCCGACTGTCGGTGTTCAATAACTGTGGACGCGTATGACGGAAATTAGTTCGTTTTACCAACAATTCCAGATCTGCGCGCAACCACACAGTCAACGCACGTTCCAAAACCATTTTACGAATCGCATCTGTGATAAATGCGCCCTCACCCGTAGATATAACCTTAATCAGCGGCGGAGTATCCAATAACCGTTCAATGACTTTCTCTTCAACACGGCGGAATTCCTGTTCCCCGTACATAGCATAAATATCAACAACGCTGCAACCCGCCGCCTTTTCAATTTCTTTGTCAGAATCAACAAACGGGATACCCAAACTGCGCGCCAAAGCACGACCAACACTGGTTTTACCGGCACCCATCAACCCAACCATCACAATCGGTTTTTCTAATCTTATATGTGGTTTTATTCTCATGACGGGCATTCTACAAAAAAACAATAAATTTGACAATAAAAATTTAGTATTGCAAAAAAAATATGATATAATGCACAATATATACATCAGAACAAACAAAGGATGTTTCCATGAATAAATCAAAACAGTTTTTAACTATGTCTGCAATAGCGGGATTGTGTTTCACCGCAACAAATGCAAATGCTGGGGGTATGTATTCAAATAATGTTGGCGCAATTAATTTGAATGTCATCACCGAACAAATGATGTCGTTTGCACATTATGACGAAAGCATATCTGATTTCATTGTTGTCCAATCAGATTACGGAACAATGACTCGCCTGGACGAATATGGCGACGACGGAACCGCAAAACACACTGTAAAATCTGATTTTGATCATTCTTCGTTGGAAAAAATAGCATGGGCAGACGTCAGATATTTGAATACGAAATCTGATTACAGCGACAATGTATCTGAACGCAGCCGTATACGTATGGAAACATTGGGATTCAACACGAAAGATATTGATGCTGCATATGGCGCTTTCTCGTTTGGTGCATTTTTAAGCAATATTAACGAAGACATATTTTCTATACGTGCAAATGGATTTTCATTTGGCGCGTTTACTCACTATAAATATCATAACTTTGATTTAACAGGATTGGTAAACAACGGTTCTATTAATAAAAACGCAGCATATGATATGTTTAATCATTCATGGATAAATGCCGCAATGGATACATCTTTGAATATACGTATGACTAATACATTATATTTCCGTCCAAAGATTTATGTTGGATATACCAAAGTGTCTGCTGATAAATTAAAAATCGGCGACGATGTTTCACCAAAGAAGGATTTCAGATTTGTAAACGTTGTTCCGTCTGCTGAAATAACAACACGTTTGGCAAAAAATCTGTATGCAGCATTAAATGGTAAATATGTCACGGTGTACGGCGATACAGATAAAAATGTTTATGTGAACAATGCCATCATAGATAAAACTTCTATGAAAGATTACGCTGAATTCGGTCTGGAATTAGAATATGATTATAGAGATTTTGTATTCAGTGGTGGCATTCATAAACAAATCGAAGGATTTGATGGATGGGTTGGTGATTTAAATGTCAGATATCTATTTTAAGATATAAAAATTGCACTAAAAAAACCGACCACTGGGTCGGTTTTTTTTATATATATTTTACAAAGTTAATTCATTATAAAGTTTTTGTATATTAATCGAAGGGTTCTTTATCATATTCTGATACAAAACTTGTAAATTCCATGGGTTATCACGGGAATCTTTATACCAATCATATTTAGAACGCAACTTTAAATATTCAGTATGTTTTTCGTGGCATACGCGCAATGCTAAATCTTGAATCGCATCGTATTGGTATTTTACAAAGCCAACCGTATATGGATTCTTTCTGACACTGGTTTCTTTCACTTTTTTGCTAGGACTTTTCATATATGCCAACACGGGTTTCAAATCCCAACTCCAACAATCTATCAAATCATATCGCACATCATCTTGTTCAATAAACGCCAGACGCATTTTTTCCATAACGCTATCCCCAAATACAGGTGCGCCTAACATCTCAATTTCTTGAAGCAATTTTCCTCGTAAATCCGCATGCTTCATAATGTGACTATCTGCACTTTGTGCAATAAAATCTGGCAACTGTCTGAAATGAATTTTAGTAATTGGTAATTTATTATAAGCCACAGCCATAATTTCAAAATCAATATCGCGCTGGTTAAACGGGATGGACTGAATCTGAGACATAGTCATGCTACGAACACAATTAATGTCTGGATTTTTTATATAGCGTGCCGCCTTACCCTTTTTAACCAATATTTCGCGCATAGAATACGTTTGTTCTTTGACATGTTTGGCTAATTCAGGATAACTATACAAAACGAAACAAATTTCAGATTCGTTTAAAACCATTTCTGCCGGATTATAATCAACGATACACCCTTTCATTATCTTGGCTAATAAATCAGTATATGCTTGAAATTTTTTCTGAAATTCTGGGTTATCTTTCATTTTTTCCATTGGTAATAAACAGCCAAACTTTTCACGAGCCCCAGAACACACAGTTATGCTGTTCATAATATCTTTTTTATATATATTGCAAAATTCCAAGGTTGCAGGATGTGAATATCCAAACGCACCAACAATTTGTTTGCATGCCAAAAACATATCCAGAAAACGAAAATATTCTTTTTTATCTGGGAAAATGTGTTCTTTGTATTCTTGTCTGGTATACTCATGACATATGCATTCGTGTTCCATAATTTCGCCCTTTTTGCTTATTATATAAAATGTTAGTAGCACAGATATACATATTTGTCAAACACAACGATCAAAAGACGGTCAGACAGACCGTTTATACTAAAAATCAATTTGTTTGTTTAATCCAACGCGGCCAAACGTTCCAATTGATCTGCCGATATTAACGCATCTATCATTTCGTCCAGCCCCTCACCACCGGCCAAAATGTCATCCAGTTTATAAAGGGTTAATTTGATACGATGATCTGTCACACGTTGTTCTGGGAAATTATAAGTTCTGATTTTTTCACTTCTGTCACCCGAACCAACCATGCTGCGGCGCGACGCATTTGACGCGTTCATCTGTTCACTGCGTTGTTTTTCATAAAGACGCGAACGCAACACTGCCATGGCGGTTGCTTTGTTTTGCAACTGAGAACGTTCATTTTGACACGTCACAACTATACCCGTTGGAAAATGTGTTATACGAATTGCAGAATCTGTTTTATTAACGTGTTGCCCACCTGCCCCCGATGCACGATAAACATCAATGCGAATATCTTTGTCTTCGATAACAACGTCAATATCTTTCGCCTCTGGCATAACGGCCACAGACGCCGCAGATGTATGAATACGGCCCGACGCTTCGGTTTCTGGCACGCGTTGAACGCGATGAATTCCAGATTCAAATTTCATACGAGCATATGCACCAACACCATCTATTTTGAAAATGATTTCTTTGTATCCACGTAATGATGTGGCGTTTTCTTCGATGATTTCGATTTTCCAACCCTTACGCAATGCGTACGATTTATATTGATTGAACAAATCACCCGCAAACAACGCGGATTCTTCACCACCAACACCCGCGCGAATTTCCATAATGACACTATTATCATCTGCATCATCGCGTGGCAACAGAGCAATTTGTAAATCGCGTTCCAAATCAGGCAGCGCATGATTTAATTCATCTAACTGCTGTGCCGCGATAGATTTTAATTCCACGTCATTCAACATTTCTGTTGCATCCTTAATTCCCTGCTGGGTTTGCAGGTATTTATCTATCAACGGCAAAATCTCAGAAATCTGGGAATATTCTTTGGACAATTTAGTTAATTCATCACCATCAACATCCCCAGAATTCATTTTAGTTTCGATTTCTTTGGCACGCGATTGAATGTCGCGTAATTTTTGTTCAATTATCATTTTTTAACCTCTGATAATCTTAATTGCATCATCAACGGACACAGACTCTTGGTTTCCAGACGCCATATTTTTCAGCGCAACAACTTGTTTTTCTGATTCATCATCACCAATTATCACACTGAATTTCGCCATAACTTTATCAGCGTATTCCATTTGATTTTTGAATTTTTTATCCGTATCTAAATACGCCACAGACGGAATATTTTCCGAACGCAATTTATTTAACACCTGCATCGCATACGCCAAATTTTTGTCACCCATAACCAAAACAGCAACATCAATACTGGATTCAAATTGCGTCAGGTCAATTTTACCTGATTCCATCAAAGCGACAAAAATGCGTGAAAAACCTATGGCTGCACCAACACCAATAATTTTTGTCTTGGAAAATTTTCCCGCCAAATCGGCATATCTTCCACCACCCGCGGCGGTTCCTAAATCAGGATGATCGGTCAACCCGAATTCAAACACCAAACCCGTGTAATACGCCAACCCGCGGGTCACAGACAAATCAATACGAGCATTTTTCACACCCATAATGTCCAGACTTTGCATAAAATCATTTAATTCTGCAATCGCGGAATCCAACGCATCAGTTTTGTTTTGCAATCCTGAATATCCATTTTCAAAAACAGCATGTATAACCTGCTCTTTTTCAGGGTTATTCAGCGTATCAGCAATACCTACGACAAATTCTGCCGGTTCCATTTTATCGCGTTTATCAATCAGAACAAACACTGATTTCTTTTGTTCTGGTGTCATTTCCAACCAATCAAACAGCGCATCCCAAAAAGGACGACTGCCAATACGAACATAATTATCACCAATAAAATCTGACACAGAATTTAACGTCCGTTGAATCACAGATATAATTTCTGCATCATAATTCGTAGACAGAGTATTAATCCCCATAATATCCATGTCCATTTGATAAAATTCGCGATAACGTCCACGTTGACGACGTTCACCACGATAGCGTTTTGAAAACTGGCTGGCACGGAACGGGAAAGTCAAATCATTCAAATGACCGGCAACATAACGCGAAAGACCGACCGTTCCGTCATAGCGCAATCCCATTTTTGTATCACCATATTGAAAAAGAAACATTTGTGTTTCAATTTCGTCCCAGTTATCTTTGTCTGTTAAAACTTCGGCACGTTCAATAGCCGGCAAATCCAACATAGAAAAACCGCAATCGCGCAAAACCGTCTGCATACGACGCGCACATTCGTCAAAACAGCGTTGTTGAGCCGGCAATAATTCTATAAATCCCGACAAAGGTTTAGTTGGTTTTAAATCCATTTTTTATTCCTATTTTTTTCAATGGTTAAACATAAAATTCAAACGAATTATAACATAAAAAACATATAAATGCTAGAAACACACACCCATACGGGCGTGATGAAAAACATGTGCAAAAAATACAGTCTTATTAATCATTGCCAATCGATTATAGCATTTGATTTTTTATTTGCAAACAAAAACCGTCGATTTAATCGACGGTTTTTTATTATTATCTGTGGAAATCAACCCGGAAAGTGTCACCGTAATCGGCCATTTTCTGTCCACCGACATCACAGTGCAACACATCAAAGCCTTTTTCCAATTGTTTCTTTTTAATAACTTTGCCAGAAACAATTCCGCCAACCGTTCCCAATACAACACCTGCGGTTGCATCAGATATCAAACGGGTTGTATTGAATTTACCATCTTCGTCACGCCACACAGTCAAATTACCGTCTGCAACTTTGAAGAATGAATTAATCTTTTCAATCGCATTTTTAACACGCTGCCCCTGGCTATCAATTACGACTTTGCCATCTTGGCATTCTGATGCAGGACGCGCACATTCGCGATTAACGATTGCAGCGAATTCCGCATTATATTTGTTATCTTTTTCTTCGGCTAATCTGATAACTTCCGCGATATCGCAATCGTCAACATCCGACATCAAAACTTCTTGGGCTTTGTTCAATTCAGCCACACAACCGTTCTCACAACGTTTGAACGCCGCATATTTATATACGCATTGTCTGTGTTTCAATTCAACAACACCCACGTCCTCAGTATTCGGTGTTGTTGGGATATACGTGCATAAATTTTCCACTTTGTATACTTGTCTGTTTGCAACTGTCGTTTTTGGCGTCACATACAACGGTTTTTGAGCAGAATCCACAGCCTGACCCTTGACACCATATATTTTCAGAAAATCTTTGGCATCAACAATCGTCTGGGAACAATCGTCCGCAGTATACGCAACACCATCGCCATCGTTCCATTGACATTCTTTGCCCTGACAAGAACAGGTATTTTTCAAATCGAAAACCCCAGTTAATGTTTTGTCACACGCCCACGTCTGTTCAGCAGTCCATGTTTCAGCAATATTGTCATAATCATTATTTCCCAACACGCTTGGCGCACAGGTTATTCCACACCATGTTTTATACCCGTTATTAACTATCCCTGTCTGATACATACACAAATTATTAACATTATACGCTTCGTACTGAGTTGGTTTTCCAGATGCATTTTGTGTGTCCGCAGGCATCAACCCCAACATTTGACCCGCGCTGTCCGTTGTAGACATACCGCGCGCGCCATCTAGACACTCAGTGGTTGCGACAAAATCTTCTTCGCCGTGCCACATCATATGACCGTCTGATTCTATACAGGTATTTTTCTTTTCAAATATAAACCCACCTACGCCAATTTCACGGCATGCAAATTCCTTGCGATTATCATAATTACATTTAATTCCGCACCATTCTGGGTTTTCTTCTTCAACGACCGGTTCTGGATCTGGCACTGGAACATCTGCTTTGAAGCATACAGAATCATATAAACAAATACGGTGTGTTTCGCCGTCCGCATCTTTTCTGCAAAATCCCTCTATTGGAATATACACGGCCGTCCCAGCGCTATCCTTTGCATTAAGTGATACCGGTTCTCTGGTTGCAGGACATTGGATATCAACAACGAAATCAGATTCGTCTTCTAGCCAATGGTCACCATCTTTGTCACATTTACATGTTCTCTTTTTCAGATAGTCACCACTGGTTGGATCTTTACACACCCAAACACTGGCAGTGTCTACATCCTTGCCAGCACCGTTCAAATCACGATTACACGTCATTTTACACCAAATTCCAGTATCCCCATCGTCCGCCAAAGCCGCGTTCATACAATTTCCACACATAAACATTCCAACGAAAAATGCAATATATCTAAATTTAGTCATGATATTTTTCCCTCTTTGTTTTTTATGATTTTATCATAAATTCATGAATAACAAAAGCACTTTTTTTCAAAAGTATTTATGTAAACCAGAACCGTTTTTAGTCAGCCATCTTTTGGCGCGTTCCACACCAAATCCATACAGTTGCCCAACAGTTGCCCAAAATTCAGCTGAATGATTCATATGCCTGCGGTGTGCCAGTTCATGCATAACCACATATCGCATAACATCATATGGCGCGAACGCCAGTCGCCACGAAAAAGAAATATTACCGTTTGACGAACACGACCCCCACCGCGAAGTCGTATCACGCAAACTGATACGTGTTGGCCAAAATTCGCGCGGCGCCGTGCGAATAATTTCTTTGACAGATTTCAAAAATTCATCACGCACACAATCACGAACGCGACGTTCAAACATCTCTGAGACACCGCCAATACACAAAATCGTTCTGTCTGAATCCATATATTTATTGCCACGCATTTCAGGATTATGAATAATTTGCACTGTGCGCCCCAAAAATTCGATAACATCACCCGATTTTATATGTTCTTTTTTTGGCGCAGAATCAAAAATACGTTCAATCCATTTACGTTTCGATTCTAAAAATTTCATTACGAACGCAGTTGATGTTGCCCATGGCTTTGATATATGAATTTCCATATTCGGCACTGTTTTCGGTCGCAACGTCACATTACGCGCCCCAGAACGCGTTTCAATAACAACCGGCACAGAAATACCATTTGATAAAACAAAAGTTTCATTTGAAGACATATTTTTATTTTATATACTTTTTTATTTCTGAAATAATTTTATCAATATCAAATCCATATTCACGATAAACGCTGTCTGCGTCCCCAGTTGTTCCAAAACTATCAATTCCAATCACAGCGTCTGCAATTTCAAACCAATTTCCTGGGGCAGCAGCCTCTATGGCGACGACACAACCGCGCAACACAGAATTTTGATATTGTATATCTTGTTCCTTGAAAATTCCCAGATTCAACATAGATACAACCTGAACATTTTTGAAACGCGATGCAATGGCAACCGCCAATGGTACCTCTGATCCAGTGGCAATCAAAGTAGTTTTTGCGTGTCCTGATTTTGCAGGATAAATCACATAACCACCGCGCGATAAATCAGCGCCTGTTGGGGTTGGTATTTGTAAAAATTTCTGTCGCGACAAAATTATCGCAGATGGATGCGTAGTATCACCAATCATTGCATTCCAAGTATATGCAACCTCAGTCATATTGCACGGCCGATACACGCGTAGATTCGGAATCAAACGCAAAGACGGCAACTGTTCAATTGGTTGGTGCGTTGGACCATCTTCGCCAACACAAATGCTGTCGTGAGAAAAGACATATATAACAGGCAATCCAGTCAACGCAGCCATACGTATCGATGGACGCATATAATCACTGAACGCCAAGAACGTGGATCCAACAGGCCGCACACCACCAACAACTAATCCATTCATTATTGCCGCCATACCATGTTCACGAACACCATAATTTATATAATTGCCGTTAAAATTGTTTGGCATAATACATTTTGCATTTGAAAATGTGACGCGCGTATTATCTGCCAAATCTGCCGACCCAGTCACCAAATCACATCCCGCCTGCATAATCAAATCAAGATAAATCCCAGATAATTCACGTGTTGAAATTTTGTCAGGTGTAATTGGCAACTTAACCCGCGGTAAAACATTTGTATTTTTTGCCTTTTTTTCATAGGGACGCGATGCAACAACACTCCAATACAATGCACCCTCTTTGTCTGCATTTTGTGCGATTAAATCTAGTATCTCAGCCTCTGGCAATGCAAAGCCATGTGCGCGCGCATTATTCGCCAAAGATGATTCACGCCCCAAAATATTTTTACATTGAATAAATACCGGTGCGCTGGATTTTTCGGCACGTTCCAACGCGTGTTCTATGGCATCAATATCATTTCCACGCACAGACATAACGTTCCACCCCATAGAACGCATACGCGCACGCACGTCAATATCTGTTTGTGCGATGCCATCTATGGATAATTTATTATCATCCCATAATACAATTAAATTATTCAAATTCATACGTCCTGCAAACGCGAACGATTCGAAGGAAACGCCTTCCATTAAATCGCCGTCTGAAACAATGCAGTATGTACGCGCATTTACACCGCGAATTTTTTGTGACAGCGCCAAACCAACGGCATTGCCCGCACCCTGACCCAACGGACCAGTTGTTGCATCGACACCATCAATTCCATATTCAGGATGCCCAGGCAATCCATGAATTTTTCGAAATGTGTTCAAATTATTGATTTTATATCCTGCCGATTTCAGCACAGAATAAAGTAACGCACTGCCGTGTCCGGCAGACAAAACAAATCTGTCCATACCACGGCGTAAATGATTTGCAAATATACAAGTTATCATTTCAGCCGAATCGAGAACGATACCAACATGTCCACTGTGTGCAGACAAAATCGCACCCAACGCGTTTGCGCGCGCTGTATTTGACATCTGTTGTAATTGTTTGGCATTAAATTTCATTTTATGATATTATATCACAAAAAAGGATGTAAACAAAATGTTAAAAATTTGGACAGATGGCAGTTGTCTGGGTAATCCTGGTCCTGGGGGATGGGGATTTATTGCTACTGATGGAAAAAACATTGCAGAACGCTGTGGCGGCGAAAAAATGACTACGAATAATCAAATGGAATTAACCGCTGTAATTCGTGCGTTAACTGCTGCAAAGAAACACAGTGAAATTGAAATTCACACAGACAGCCAATATGTAAAAAACGGCATGCAAACTTGGATTAAAACTTGGAAGAAAAATAATTGGAAAACATCCACAAAAAAACCTGTCAAAAATCAAGAATTATGGCAACAACTGGATGATTTGGCATCACGTATAAAAATACATTGGGTATGGGTACGCGGACACAACGGCGAAGAATTTAATGAACGGGTTGATGATTTGGCACGAACTGCGGCTGAAAGTTATAAATAAAAAAAACCGCCATTTCGGCGGTTTTTTCATTATCTTTTTTATCTGCGATATGGATTGTTTTTGAATTTCGATGGCAACACAGATGCCACAAACATAAATACACATAATACAACCGCTATGAAAGAAGTCACAGACATCAACATTCCAAACAAAGGTGATATACGACTTAATGCTGTAAACATCCAGAATAATACAATATTCCCCCACAAAGCCAACAACCATTTTGCCGAAAATCCCGCATCATGCAATCTGCGTGATAACATACTTTGCCCTGGGACCAAGGTGACAACCGACCACACACCTGAAAATAAAGTTTTCATAGCAAACAAATCGCCAAATACAGTACAAACAACAGACCCCAGAAAAATGAACAACACAGCAAACCAATATTCGCTACGCTGAGCCACACCATCAAAAACTGCATATTTTTGCCAAAATCTTTTAACCGCAGTATCAAAACCGATCATGTGTTGATTATCTTTTCTGGCCATTTTTTTCTCCTTTGATTTGATTGTTGATTAATTTTACCACGACAGTGGAAAAAAATCAATGTGATTATCCTTTGAATCCGATTGCAACAATAAACATTTCTACAGAATCTTTACGTGAAGATGGCGGTTTCATATGATGAACCGAATCAAAATGTTCTTTGATTTGTTGTAATAATTCATTTGTTGTGCCACCAGTGAAAGATTTTGCGACAAATGTTCCGCCCTGTTTTAATGCATGCAATGCAAAATCAAACGCATATTCCAACAAGACCATTTGCCGTAAATGATCTGTTTTTTTGTGTCCAACCGTATTAGGTGCCATATCAGACATAACAACATCAACCGTGCCACGACCAATTTCATCGCGCGAAAGATTTAATTTTTCTTCAAGCCAGCGCAAAGCATCATCGGTCGTAAAATCCCCCTGATAAAATTCAACACCGTTTATAGGTTTAATTTCCAACAAATCCATGGCAAAAATTTTTGTCTTTGGAAAACACCGCGCAACATATTGCGACCAAGAACCAGGCGCAGCACCTAAATCAACCACAACCTGGCCATCACGAAAGAAATGATATTTTTCGTTTATTTCTATGATTTTATATGCGGCGCGCGCACGATAACCATCTTTCTGGGCACGCGCAACATATGGATCAGACGCCTGGCGTTGAAGCCAAGCCACCGAAGATTTATGCGCCGCAATTTTTTTATTTAGTATTTTCATTTTTGCGTTGTTGGTTCATCATAGACATCATTTTCGCCTTGAATCTGTTCATATCAAAAAACGCATCAGCAAAGGAACTGCCATAAAAATTATAACGAACCACATAATAGTCATTAGATGCATTTTTATACGCATCAAAATCTCCATAATCAGGCACAGGCAATCTTTTTACACCAAAATCTTCGTGTGCTTGTTCGGTTATACAGCCTTCTACTATTTTAATTTGTGCGTAAATATTACCAAATTGCACCGATAATGTCACTTTTTCAAACGTGTCACCTTTGTAGTATATATCATAAGGCAACACAGCAACCGGAGTATAAAATTTTGAAACATCAAGAACTGGGTTGTTTGCTTTAATCTTAGCATTTACTTTATCAATAAACTCCCACGCATGTTTGATACCACTATCAAAAACACCTGTTTTGAAAAAATAAACGACATCGGTAATATAATCGATATGGTTGCAATCAAAATCAATAATTTTGCCGCCATTTGGATTATACCCTAGATGTGTCAACACAATTGGTGGATATTCGTCCCAACAACCATTATACTGCACAGATACTTTATAGCCATCATCACCATTATATGTGGATTGTTTCGGCACCTTAGACACAGCCACAGGTACAATTTTATTTTCTGGTTTTGGCAAAATAGTCTGTGTCACCGTTGGATTAACCATCTGGGCCTGAATTTTATCTTTGAACGCATATGCGCGTTTTTGTCCTTTTTTGAACAAACCACAATCAAACAAATACTTCACATGCGTCACATCAAATTTTTCACTATATCCACGATAAAGTATTTCTGAATGTTCTGGCAACAAACCGTATTCTTTTGTTAATTCCAAATTATTAACCAAAGACATTATGTCGCCCTTGAAATTCACATTCATTTGCCAGCCATCTATCAAAGGACGCTGACCGTGCCACATAGGATCGTACGAAGGCCCTATGAAGCGTACTCCAACAGGATTAATATCATAAACTTGGTTGACAATTACTTTTTGTTTTTTCATTTAGCGCCCCCGGGTGTTCCACCACTTTGTTGCATACGTTGCATGACGGCCTCCATCCCGCCCATTTTTTGAATCATAGCCATTTGTTGTTTCATTTTCATATATTGTTTAATTATGTGTTCAACTTCGCGCACAGAACAACCCGCTGTTTCTGCAATACGATTCTTGGCATTTGCAAAAATACGTTCTGGGTCTGCACGTTCTTCGGCTGTCATTGCTTCTAAAATTTTTATCTGGGAATCAACACTGCCATCTGCAATTTTTTCTTTCATTGCGGCAACCGCGTCCTTCATACCCGGCACCATTTTCAACAGCCCACTGAAATTGCTCATCTTTTTAATTTGTTTTAATTGCACCAACATATCGTTCATATCAAATTGACCAGACATCATACGTTCTGCCGTCGCCTTCATTCCCGATGGCATTTTCACAGATTCAGATTCTTTTGTTTCAACTTCTGCCGCCGCTTTTTTTCTTCCAAAACCAAACATATTCATCTCCTTTGTATTTTTTTGTTTCGTTTTTGTTATATTATTGCCTTTTTTTTGATTTGTCCAGATACTTTTTCAAATATTTACCGGTCAAAGAATCAGCATTTTCAGCGATTTCTTCAGGTGTTCCAACCCCGATAACCCGGCCACCACCTGCCCCCCCAGATGGCCCTAAATCGATAATCCAGTCTGCTGTTTTAATAACTTCTAGATTGTGTTCAATAACTATTACAGTATTACCTTGGTCAACCAATTCATGCAACACAGCCAACAATGATTTAATATCTTCAAAATGCAGCCCTGTGGTCGGTTCATCCAAAATGTATATAGTTTGACCAGTGCTACGCGCCGCTAATTCTTTGGATAATTTGATACGTTGCGCTTCACCACCAGATAAATCCAAAGAACTTTGACCTAATTTTATGTATTCTAATCCAACACGTTTCAATAATTCCAGTTTACGTGCAATTTGTGGCACATTTATAAAGAATCTGTATGCTTCTTCAACCGTCATATTTAATACATCAGCAATAGATTTGCCCTTGTATTTCACTGCCAAAGTCTCGGCATTATAACGCTGACCGTGACATTTATCACATTCGACATAAATGTCCGCCAAAAAATTCATTTCTATTTTGATTTGACCGTCGCCTTGGCAGGCTTCACAGCGCCCACCTTTGACATTAAATGAAAATCGTCCTGCATCATATCCACGGGCTTTGGCTTCTGGTAATCCGGCATAAAAATCACGAATATTGTTAAACACCCCAACATAAGTCGCAGGATTACTACGCGGGCTACGTCCAATTGGTGACTGGTCGATATCAACAACTTTATCTATATTTTCCAATCCGCGAATAACATCGTGCGCACCTGTTTCCAGTTTTGAATTATACAACACACGCATAATCGCTGGATACAAAGTATTCAACAACAGCGTTGATTTTCCAGAACCCGATACGCCCGTCAAAGCGATAAATTTACCAAGCGGGAAATCAACGGTCACATTTTTAAGATTATTTTCACGCGCACCTTCGATTCTTATAAATTTACCGTTACCGTCACGACGTTTTTTGGGGACTTCTATCTTGCGTTTACCGGACAAATATTGTCCTGTCAAAGATTCAGCATCATTAATAACCTCGTCTGGCGTCCCGTATGATACAATGTTGCCACCATTAATGCCAGCGCCACGACCAATATCAACCAAATAATCCGCAGAACGCATCATATCTTCATCGTGTTCCACGACAATCACAGAGTTATCTTTGTCACGCAACATTTTTAATGTTTCTATCAATTTATCATTATCGCTTTGGTGTAAACCAATTGACGGTTCATCCAAAACATATAAAACACCAGATAAACCACTGCCAATTTGCGATGCCAATCTAATACGTTGCGCTTCGCCACCCGACAATGTTCCCGCCATACGAGACATAGTTAAATATCCCAAACCAACATTTCTTAAAAAATACAAACGCGATGTAATTTCACGCAATATAATTGATGCTATCTCGTTTTCTTTGTCGGTTAAAAATTGAGGCAAATCTGTAAACCATTTCAAAGCATCTTCAATAGACATATCACACACGTCCATAATGTCACAATTGTTGATTTTGATACATAGCGCCTGTATATTCAACCGCTTACCATGACAAACAGGGCATGGTATTTCTGTTTGATACTTTGACAATTCTGTACGCATAGATTCAGAATCAGATTCTCGCAATCTGCGTTCCAAATTTGGAATCACACCTTCGTACGGTTTTTCATAAACATAACCGTTCCAATTTATCTTGATTTCTTCGTCACCTGTCCCGTATAAAATAATATCTTTGTCGTGTTGAGATAACGTGTGCCACGGTTTTGATAATGGGATCTTATATTTTTTATGCAACGCATCTATAACGTTTTCATATTGGCTTAACATGCCCCCCCGTGACCACGGTGCAATCGCACCACCCAATATAGATTTAGACGGATCTGGAACCACTAAATCCGGCGAAATATTTAATTGCACACCCAAACCATCACACGCACTGCACGCACCCAATGGCGCATTAAAAGAAAACAGGCGCGGTTCTATTTTCGGCACAGTAAAACCAGATACCGGACACGCATATTCTTGGGAATACAAAGAATCTTGGTTAGTATCCAAACGACGCACAATCACCGCACCAGGAACTAAACGCAAAGATGCTTCAAATGACGAATACAAACGCGAACGAAATTCATCTGCATCATCGCCAGATAATTCTTCGGTTGGCATTGAAACACGATCTATGATAACAAAAATATTGTGCTTTTTATTTTTATCCAGCGCAGGCACCGATGCCAAATCGTATAAATCACCATCAACTATCGCGCGTTGATAGCCCTGTTTGACCAAGAAAGCCAATTCTTTTTTATATTCGCCTTTGCGGTCACGAACCATTGGCGCCATTATGAAAAATTTTACCCCGCGCGGAATCTTTAACGTCCAATCAACCATTTCCGCAATAGTTTGGGATTTAATTGGCAATCCTGTCACTGGCGAATATGGAACACCTATGCGCGCCCACAAAAGACGTAAATAATCATAAATTTCCGTCACAGTTCCCACTGTGGAACGTGGATTTCTGGATGTTGTTTTTTGTTCAATTGAAATTGCGGGCGATAAACCTTCTATTAAATCGACATCAGGTTTTTTTTGCATATCTAAAAATTGACGCGCATATGACGACAAAGATTCAACATATCTGCGTTGACCTTCGGCGTAGATAGTATTAAAAGCCAACGACGATTTTCCAGATCCAGACACGCCAGTCAGCACCACCAATTTATTTTTTGGCAGATCTAAATCAATATTTTTAAGATTATTTTCGCGCGCACCGCGAATTTTTATAAATCCAGTCATAGTGATTACAGTATAGTCAAAATTAACAAAAATTCAATCCGGCAAGAAATTATTCTGCCAACCCAGTTGCTTTCAACGCATCAGGTGCCATAGAGAACCCTGTTTTGCGTGTATTTGCAGCCCCAACTTTGTTTATCAATTGGCCGTCAACCCAAACATCAATTCCACCGGCATTGCCAAATGTTCCCTTGTATTTGTCACCCAATGGCATATAATACACGTCACCAGGAACCAACACACGAGAAAAAGCAGTATTACCACGCGCATCTTCTATTTTTACCCAAGATTCTTTTTCAGCCTGCAAAACAACACGTGATTCCTTGCGTGATTTTTCGTTAAATCTTTCGCGCACAGGGAATCTAAAATCTGGTTCTTTGTTTGCCTTGTCCGTGATTGGTGCCTCTGCCACGGTTTCAACAACAGGCTGCTGTGGCAAATCCTGTGATGTTGTACCAACAAATAAAACGATTCCGACAATTAAAACCGCAATCAAAACCAGCCCCCCCGCGAACCAAATCCAATGTTTTTTTACATATGAAACAGACTGTGTTATAAATGACGCTATTGCCGCTTTGTTCAAAATATTTTTACGATGCGTCTTTTCAACCTTTTCAATTTTTGGTTCTGGTTTTGTTTCAATCTCTTCCTTCTTTTCTTCTTTTTTCTCAGAAACAATTCCCAATTCTTGTTTTAATTTTTCAATGATTTCATCTGGGTTTAATCCCAATTCTACTGCATAACTGCGCGCAAAACCTAAAATATAAACATCTTCGGGAATAACACGATAATTACCACTTTCCAACGCTTCCAAAAATTCTTCACGAATACAAAGCAATTTTGCAATTGTCCCTATTTCACGTTTTCTGCGCCCCGTAGTCCGCGCATTACGCAATATTTCACCCGCTGTCATTTGCATATCAGATGCCAAAAATTCTTGTTTTTCTTCCATGGTAATATCCTTTGATAGCAATATATTATTACGGAATAGCCAAATTGTCAATCCACAGACCAAAATTCTTTTATACAATCCCTTAACATTTTTTCGTCTGTAATTTGATTGATTTTTATACGAAATTGAGCCGAATTTGGCATGCCTGACGAATACCATGCCACATGTTTACGAAACATAGGTATTGCCACATGCGCTCCATAATAATCAATCATCAGTTTAAGATGTTCCAAAACAACATTACCAACATTTTTTGGCGCATCGCATAAGCCACAAATTTGTCCAAAAATCCACGGTTTCCCAAGCATTGCACGACCAACCATTGCACCCGCGTACCCCAGTTTTTCAACACGTTCTAAATCATCAGCACTGGACAAATCACCATTTGCAATTATTGGCAACGGCAAATTTGATATTTCTGGTAATTGCGCCGCACCAACATAGCCTGCCGCACGCGTCCGCCCATGCAGGGTCACAAATCCCGCGCCCGATTCAGACGCAACATGAACCAAATCAATCCAATCTTTGTGTTGTTCGTCCCATCCCAAACGAGTTTTTACAGAAACGGGTATTTGAACTGATTTCACACACGCCTCTATTATCTTGCCTGCTAAAATATGATCTTTCATTAAAAACGCACCGGCACCCGCGCGCGTTGCAACCTTGGGCACCGGACAGCCCATATTTATATCAATCCATTTTGCACCGGCATCCTGTAAAATCTTAGCCGCCATAGCCATTAAATCGGGTTCTGCCCCAAAAATCTGGGCGCCAACATTGCCTTCGTCATCGTATTTATCAAAATTACGGATACAGTTTTTATGCCCATCAACCAATGAATGACACGATATCATTTCTGTGACCATTGATACATTCGGAGCAAACATACGAATTACACGCCGAAAAGGTTTATCTGTGATTCCGGCCATTGGTGCAGTAAAAATTTGATTATTCATAAACATTTGTGATATAATAGACGCTATGAAAGAAAAAATCAAAAATTTCTTTGTATTTATAGGCAATGCCTGGTCAGAGGGACCACGTGGCAAAATCGGTCTGGCTTTGATGATTTTGTCGCTGTTTTTCTTTGTGCGATTGTTTTACGGTGAAAAAAACGTACAAAGTTTTATCATCAATGCGTGGCATTTAAATCAAGAAAGACACGAATTGGCAATTGCCCATAATGATTTAAAACAAATACAACATCATATTTATTTGTTGCAACATCCTAATGCTTCATCAGATTATGTTGAAGAATTGGGATTAAAAACATTAAATCTGGGCGATGCAGAATTTAAAGAATTAAAATATTAATTCAAAACTATTATCACACCATTAAGATAGAACGCAAACATCAACCATGCAATATACGGCACTGTCAGCCAAAATGCAGGCACACTGATTCTGAAAAATGCACGCGCCATAAACACAGCGACGATAATCAAAGCCATCAATACTATCAATGCATATTCTGGGGAATGTGCACCAAAAAACACAAAAGACCACGCAGTGTTTAACACCAGATTAATGGCAAATAAAACATATGCAGACATCAAAGCGCGTTGATTTGTAACATTTTGCTTTTGCATAATTAAGAACAAAGCAATACCTATTAACAGATATAACAGCGTCCAAACGGCGCTAAACACCCAGCCTGCGGGCGTCAACATAGAATGATGAATTTCACCATACCATGTATTTTTTCCAGATGCGATTGGGGAAATCATTATACCCAACAAGCCTGGAATAAACGATATAAACACTGCAAAAACTAATTTTAAAATACCCATTTTTAATCCCTTTGTTTTAAAACAATCATACCACCAACAGATACAGATATACTATTGGAAAGATTTCCTTTGGATTAAGCATAAAAATGTGATATAATATAACGTGAAAATAATCGTGGTATGCGGTTGTTTCTTTCCCCCACTTGTCTGAAAAAAATCGTCATTATGACGATTTTTTTAATGTTTTACACCATATTTGCCACGATTTATCGGACGATAAGACAAAGCCTCTGCCAAATCAGACATAATGATATTATCATCACCGCGCAAATCAGCAATTGTGCGCGCTATCTTTTTAACACGATTATACCCGCGCGCAGACATAGACATTTTTTCCGCGGCAGTATTTAAAAACGCTGTTAATTCGTCGTTTAATATAACATATTTATCCATATCTGCACCATCCAAAAGTGCATTCATATACCCTTGGCGCGAAAGTTGTCTTTGACGCGCCGCGATAACACGTTCGCGAATCTGTGCGCTGGATTCAGACGGTACATCAGAATTTTTATTCATTTCCCACGGATTAACTGCATCAACATCCACATGCAAATCAATTCTGTCCAAGAGTGGTCCTGAAATTTTATTTTGGTACGCCTCGGCACAACGTGGCGCACGCGAACATGACAACGCAGCATTCCCCAGATGTCCACACGGACACGGATTCATCGCCGCAATCAATTGAAAATGCGCAGGATACGTGGAATTACGCTTTGCACGCGATATAACTATTTTTCCTGATTCCATTGGTTGACGTAAAATTTCCAACGTTGCCCGATTAAATTCTGGTAATTCATCTAAAAACAGCACACCATTATGCGCCAAAGAAATTTCCCCTGGTTTCGCATCGCTGCCCCCACCCGCCAACGCCGCAGGGCTGGCAGTATGATGAACGCTGCGAAACGGACGATTCGAAATCAATGATTGATTGTCCAGTTTTCCCGCAATCGAATAAATAATTGACGTTTCCAGAATCTCATTTGGCGTCATCTCTGGCAAAATCGTCGGCAATCGTGACGCCAACATAGTCTTGCCTGACCCCGGCGGCCCCACCATCAACATCGCATGTCCACCCGCAGCCGCGATTTCCAGCGCACGCTTAGCCGCTTCTTGTCCATGAACTTCCGACAAATCACCAATTTTATTTTCAGATTCCATTGGTTGTGCAACCGGTGGCAAAGGCAAAATTTGTGTACCATGAAAATGGTTGATTAAATCTAAAACATGATTTGGCGCCAATATATTCGTATGTCCCGCCCAACGAGCCTCTGATCCCTGGACGCCCGGACAAATTATTCCTAAATTATTACTATTTGCCCAAACACTGGCCGCCAAAACACCACCAGTACGAACAATTGCACCATCTAAGCCTATTTCACCAATGATAACATATTTTGACAATTCAGATTCTGGCAATACATCCATCGCACACAAAATTCCGCATAAAATAGGCAAATCAAAATGCGACCCCGTCTTTTCAATATCAGCCGGCGATAAATTCACAGTTAATTTCTTAGACGGCAAAGATAAATTTAGCGCCGCCAACGCATTTTGTATTCTTTCTGCAGATTCTTTGACCGCCCTGTCCGCCAAACCAATGATATGAAATTCAGGTCTGGCAAATCCAGCCGCCAACTGAATCTGGACATCAATTTTGGTGACGTCCATCCCATTAAAAATAATTGAGTTCAAATTTATCATTTGTCACATATTAAAACTTGCACTGATTGTTTTCAAGTTATAAAATACCAAACAATGAAAAAGAAAACAAAGGATTACAAATTATGCCATTAAAAAAACATAATGCCGCACGCGAATGGTTTGATACTATATTTTATGGCGGTTTGATTGCGATTATTTTCCGCAGTCTTTTATTAGAACCGTTTAACATCCCGTCTGGATCAATGATACCGTCGCTGCATGTGGGCGACCATATATTTGTTCAAAAATGGTCATATGGGTATTCGCGATATTCTTTCCCGTTTGGGTCTTGGAATTTATGGAACGGGCGATTTTTTGCGCGCCACGAACCAAAGGTCGGTGATATAATCGTATTTCGCAAACCAAACGCAACCATAGATTACGTTAAACGTCTGATTGGAACCCCAGGGGACAAGATTCAGGTTAAATCTGGTCGTCTGTATATTAATGACAAAATTGTGGAACGCACAAATCCACGCCCGTATATTGTTGCAAATTTACCTAAGTCTATGCGCAGTGTCGGTTATTATAAAGATAACATGTCAATCAAAGGCAACAAGATTTGGATTGATAATGAACCTGCACCATTTAATTATACCATTGAATATAAACCGGACAGCGTATGCAGAACCAATCCATACGAATGCAGTGTTTATCGCGCCACAGAATATACTGAAATTTTGCCTAACGGCGTTGAACACAGCATAATTGAAGTCAGCGATGCCGCACCATTGGATAACACAGCAGAATTCATTGTTCCTGAAAATCACTTCTTTTTCATGGGCGACAATCGTGACAACAGTGCGGACAGCCGCGTTGAAACCGTATCATATGTTCCACGTGATAATGTTCTGGGCAACGTGTGGTTTATATGGTATTCACATAACTATTATGCACCAATGCTGGCCATATGGGATTGGGGTAATAAAATGCGTTGGGACAGATTTGGAATGGGGAAAAAACACTAATGAAATTAGATTATACATTTAAAGATAACAAACTATTGGAATTGGCATTGACCCAAAGTGGTATCGATGCCAAACATAACAATGAAAGATTAGAATTTATTGGCGACCGGGTTTTGGGGTTAGCTGTGGCGGCGTTGCTTTACAGCATGTATCCAAACGAAGCCGAAGGCGGTCTGGCACGTCGTCATGCAACATTGGTTTCCACCAATACATTGGCAGACGTCGCCAAACAAATTGAATTAGAGCCTGAATTGCACCACGGTCATATGACAGGCGGAAAAATCAATCACGTTTTAGCCAACGCGATGGAGGCTGTTTTGGGGGCAATTTTTTTGGATTCTGGATTTGAAACTGCGCGTTCTGTGATTTTGGGAATTTGGACTGATTTGGCAGCCGCCGAAACCACCGCCCCAAAAGACGCAAAAACCACATTGCAAGAATATGTGCAACGGGTTGATTCTGGGGCTTTGCCGATATACGAATACCAAGAACCAACTGGAACATCACACAATCCGGAATTCAGCGTAACTGTGACGGCATTGGGCAAATCTGCAATTGGCGTCGGTTCGTCTAAAAAAACAGCCAGTCTGGACGCCGCGGAAAAATTGCTAAAAACCCTTGCAATTTAGGTGCGCGCCTATTACAATCGCAGAAAAACAGTAACCAAAGGAAAAAATTATGTTTTCGATTTTATTAACTTTATTGGTCATAGTAGCAGTTTTGATGACATGTCTTATTTTATTACAAAAATCTGAGGGGTCTGGCATGTCCGGCTCGGCGGCGGCATCTATGTTTGGTGGTGTGTTAACTGGGTCTGCAGCTGGCAATTTTTTAACCAAGACAACGGCATGGTTGGCAACAATATTCTTTATCTTGTGCGCAATGTTGTCTTTGGTTGTCGCAAAAACAGATGTTTCCAGCAACGGCAAATCTGGATTAAGCCAAGAATTACATCCACAACCTGTTGAAGAAACCAAATCTGCGGCGGAAGATTCTGTAAATCCAGTCTCTGAACCAATCGATATGGAAACATTGGTGGACAAAGTGCAAACGAAAAAATAAAGATATACCGATAAAAAAAATCCCCAAACGGGGATTTTTTTATTTCTTTTTGCCAGACTTTTTTGCAACCTTCTTTTTAGCAACCACTTTCTTAACAACTGGTTTTGCTGGCTGGTAATTTTTGTATTCTTGGCAAAGCAAGACACAGAAAACATACGCCACCAACGCAGATACAGCGGTCAAAACACCGGCTATGAAATCGCCTTCGGAAAAATACAAGAACAAAATCAAAGCGATTACAAAAATGGCAGTATACGCCACATGTTGCAATAAAAATTGCCCGACATTCTTTAATTTATCCATTATTTTCTCTCCTTTTGCTGTTCACACTGTTTATTATAACATAAAAAAAAATAATAAATAACAAAAAAACGTTATGATTTTCATCACAACGCTTTTTCTTAAGCAACAAAACATTCTCTGCAAATTCTTATAAAACAATTTGACCGCCAACACGCGCATTTTGTGGAATCGGCCCAAACGCAGACTGACGATTAACGTAAATATTGCCAGACACATCAAATCTGCCACAAAATTGCAACAAACCTACATTACGAATAAACAAATGACCTGTGACTTTGGCATCACATGGCAGAGTATATTTGCGCATATTTTGAATATATAAATTCCCATCAACGTTAACGCCGTTCTTCAACACAGGTGCATCAGGATACACATCAACGATAACATCACCATACAATCTTTGTGTTGGCAATTTTTTCACTGCCCCACCCGCAGTTTTAGCAACCATAACCTTTTTAATGCTGATTATTTTTGGTTTCACAGATTTCACTTTAACGTCTGCACGCTTTACAACATTGCGATTAGCACCGTCCGGATTAAATTTGTTTGATTTATCATAAGATTTATTTAACACAACGACATTACCTTTTGCATTAACAGTGTTTGCATTACCGTTTTTATCACAACGCAACACATTAGCAATCAAACAAGACCCCAAAACGATAATTGCAACCAACAAAGTTAAATTGACCATACCAACGATACTGATTTCTTTGACCCAGTTCCAAAAAGCACGACAAACGCGAACAATAAATTTCCATACGGCTTTACACGCACGCCATGGTGCAGTAATGATACGTCTTGCCGACACAGCCACAGTTTTATTTTGTGTTTTACGCGTAGCAGTTTTCATTTTTTGTGTTTTATTCATATTAAAACCTTTTGTTTTTTTCTGACATTATAGACAATTTTTATAAGTTGTCAAATATTTTTATCAAAACAGACGATCCACCAAAATGACAATAAAAAGACTTGCGACACGTATGCATTTTTTGATAAAATAGTCACGTCGGAAAGAGTTTTTCCGATGGGGTGTAACGACCCGTTCAGATTGCGTCTGGGAATAAAAACGAATCCCTGGGCGATGCAAACTCCAACTAATCTAACTAGGTTGGAGGGGCAGCCGAATATATTGAATAAGGCCCACAATCTCAATCTGAATTGTCGTTAACCTCCAACCACCTGAATTTCTGGTGGTTTTTGTTTTTGGACAAAGAAGGAGTCAGAGATGAAAACAAAAAGCACTTTACTATCAATCGCAATAATTGCGGCATTACCATTTACTGCGAATGCAACACAAACAATAGTTGAAACAAATACACCCGCGGCCGTCGGTCAAAATGGCACAGTGAAAAAGGCCGCCGCGAATGCCCCATATCAAACCGCAACAATTGGTGAACACGACGACGAACACATCGCAACAACAGCGTATGTTAAGGGCGCATACAACGACGCCATCGCCGCGGTAAATAAAACCGCCTATTTGCTGTCTGGCGATATTGACGGTAAACAAAATAAGTTAGTGGGCACTGGGGACGGTGGCGATATATACCCGGATGTTTTTGATTATGGTACATATGCTCTGGAGGCGGAGAATGTTGTATCCAGTGGCGAAGCGGACAATTTGTTGGTATCGGTTGATGCATTGCATGGTGCAATCGAAGCCGCAAAAGACGAAGTTCAGGAAGAACTGGGTGATTATCAACAAAAACTCGTTCTCGACAGCGATAATACAGAAAACGTATCCCAAACAGTATTGGACAATGGATTAGGCTTTATGGACGATTTGTCCGTACTATATGATCCCTCTGTCCCACAAAACATCAAAGCTAGCACCTTAGCCAATTTACAGGGACAGCTCATAACAGCAGACGCCATAGCGACAGCGATGGCTGAAACACGTAAATACATGAAATCCCTGGATATACAAGCACCACTTACCACTACTGTTAATAATAAGACTGGTCGTATAAATACTACGGTGGCACAGACGGTTAATACAACAACACCATCCGCAACTACTTTGGTCAGTGAAGCGGCGATTGCCAGTGAAATAACGGCGTTGAATAACAAACGTGTTGAAATTTATACTACGTGGGGCAATGACAGTGCCAAAGACCAGGTTGCTTTTGTGACCGCATCGACAAACCAATCACAAAATTAACAAAACAAAAACCGACCACGAATGGTCGGTTTTAATTTTCGTGGCGCGCCCAGCAGGACTCGAACCTGCAACCCACAGATTAGAAATCTGTTGCTCTATCCAATTGAGCCATGGGCGCATATCGCCAATTCTATAATAAAATCTTTACAAAATCAACAGTTTTATCGTGTTATGTTGACTTTCAAAAATACTTTCTTGCCACGTTGAACCATTATTGATTCGCACGGATTCACAATGTATTCTTTGTCAGTAACTTTTTCACCGTCAATCTGGACGCCGCCCTGTTCTACCATACGGCGAGCCTCTGATTTAGAATCAAACAATTTAACCGCGACCAAGAAATCTAAAATCCCTATTGGCGATGTCATTTGCAAATCAAATTGTGGCACATTGTCCATATTTGCACCACCACCAAACAATGCCGCCGCCGCAGATTCTGCAGCAATCGCCGCATCCGTTCCGTGTGCTATCTCAGTTGCCGCAAATGCCAAACGCTTTTTAACATCGTTTAATTCAGCACCCTGCTTTTTGACCAATTCTTTGATTTCATCTAATGGGATTTCAGTAAATATCTTCAAAAACTTTTCAACCAAATCATCAGGCGTATTGCGGAAATATTGGTAATATTCATACGCACTGGTTTTGTCTTCGTTTACCCAAACCGCATTACCCGCAGATTTGCCTATTTTATTTCCATTTGCATCGGTAATCAAAGATGTAGACAACACAAAAACTTCTTTGCCGCATTTTTTACGTATTAATTCGACACCCATAATCGCGTTGCCCCATTGGTCTGCACCGCAAAGTTGCATCGTGCAATTATGTTCGCGATATAATGTCAAGAAATCAACTGCTTGGAACGTCATGTAATTAAATTCCAAAAACGTCATGCCATTTTCCAGACGCTTTTTAACGCTTTCCATTGTCAACATACGTGGCACAGTGAAATCAGTCCCATATTGCGCCAAAAAATCCATATGACTGTAATTTTTCATCCAATCATAATTATCAACCATCAACGCATCTGATTCCCCGTCCCCAAATCTTAAAAATTTAGAATACGATTTTTTCAAACCTGCGATATTTTTCGCCAATGTTTCTTCGGTCATCATGGGACGCCCCGTATCACGACCGGATGGATCGCCGATACGCCCAGTCGCACCACCAACCAACATCAATGGTTTATGCCCATATTTTTGAAGCCATCTCATCATCATAACCGGAACCAAATGCCCCACATGCAATGAATCCGCGGTCGGGTCAGAACCTAAATATACCGCCATTTTATCGTTATTTAATAAATTTTTCACCGCTTCTATATTTGAACACTGGTTTATAAAACCTCTGTCTTCTAATTCTTTGAATAATTCATTTTGCATGTATATAACCTTTGTTTTATCTTTCTGTATATGATAGCAAATTAAAGAAAAGTTTGCAAATTATTCCCGAACCAATGGCGAATATGCATCCCATAAAAACACATTACGCAGATTACGCCACGCCGAAAAAGACGGAACCAATCCACGACGCAAACATTCACGCATAATTACTGTCTTGAATTTCAATCTGTCCAATTTTCCGTCCCAAAACAACCCAGACAGATTTTCGATATAGCATTTACACGAATATTTATCATAAGAGCTAGGTTTCATATTAAAACTGACATCACCATTATACAAATATACATAATCTTCAATACCGAAATGTTTATCTTGTAATGCGACTATTTTCTGGCCAACCTTTAATTTAGGTGCGGCATTTTTAGGTAAATTAATGGTTCTGGAAACAGACAAAGTTCCATTTAACCGTGCATCTCCTAAATTGATACACTTTTTATTTTGTTTGCCAATAACAACAGAACAACCAAAATCATCACAAACTATGTCTTTAATTTTGTATGTTTCCATGTGTCTACCCCTTTTGATAAAAAAATTCGGGACTAATTGGCAGATTTATTTTTTCTAACAACCAATCCCGAAACAAAAACATATTATTACAATAAATTTTATTGCAACATTTTGGCAACTTCATCAGCCAAATTGTCTTCGCGTTTTTGGATGCCTTCACCCAATACGTAATACGCGTAACCAGCCAATTTACCACCATGTTCTGCGATAACTTCTTTCACAGTCTTAGACGGATCCATAACAAATGGTTGTTCTTCTAATACACATTCGCCATAGTATTTTTTAATACGGCCTTCAACCATTTTTTCAACGATATTTTCCGGTTTACCCGCAGTTGCCCCAGATTCAATGAACACTTTCTTTTCGCGTTCTACTGCCGACGGGTCAACATTTTCAATCGTCATAAATTCAGGTTTATTCGCAGCAATATGCATTGCAATTTTGTTTCCAATTTCGTCAATGCGTGGATCATCGCCATTGATTGCAACAACAACGCCAATTTGTCCCATACCTGGAACCAAAGCATTGTGAACATATGTGTAAATATGATCGCCGCTAACTTTTGCAATACGACGCAAACTCATATTTTCACCGATAGTAGAAATTGTCGCAGCGATATCATCTTTGACAGCATTCAAAGTTGCTTCGAAATCGCCAGCCAATTCCATTGCTTTGTTTGCAACATTGGCAACCAAAGTTTGGAATTTATCGTTTTTAGCAACAAAATCTGTTTCTGCATTCAATTCTACAACACAGCCCATATCGTCACATTTAACAACCGTCACCAAACCTGATGCAGCAACACGACCAGCCTTGGATGCGGCTTTGACGATACCTTTTTGACGCAACCAATCAGCGGCCGCTTCGATATCACCATTGTTTTCAATCAATGCTTTTTTACAGTCCATCATACCTGCGGATGTTTTTTCACGCAATTCCTGGACCAGTTTTGCTGTTATTTCTGCCATTTTTATCTCCCATATTTTGAATTTATTTATTTTTCTGTGCTAAATCATCCAAGATATTCATCAAACGTACTTTGGCCAAAGAACGATAATCCCATTTTTCTTTTACCATGACAACAGGACCACAAACACCTTTTCTGGGGCTTATAGCAACCGCGCCACATACAGTACCATCCGATTTAACCCAATCAAACACGGTCATAATTCCATAATGAGTCATTTTATCTATTGCGACAAAATTGACATTATATTTTACGCCGTTTTTCTTTTGTATTTCAGTCAAACTTTTGGCATATCTTTCATATTCCAAGAAAGGTATCATCGCTTTATCTTTGATCAAATTTAAAGAATATTCCATAATGTGATTTTTCCTTTGTAATTATTTGTCTGCTTTGTCCGCTAATTTGCTGCGGCGAACTTCACGAGCCTCAGAAGTTTTTGATTTTTGTTTTGCTTCTTTGACTTTGATATCATGTTCATATTCTTCAGCAGCCGCTTCGGCATTATCAGATTCTGCTTTTTTACCAGCAGCACCACCTAATCTTTTTTCAATACCAGACAAAATTGCATCTACGAATAAATCACAATACAACTGTGTTGCACGAGACGCATCATCATTACCTGGAACTGGGTAATCAACCAATTCAGGATTCGCATTAGTATCACAAATAGCAATTGTTGGGATGTCCAAATTTTTCGCTTCATGTACAGCGTTCAATTCACGTGGCACATCAATAACAATCATTGCCTGAGGAATACCGTGCATTTCCAAAATACCACCGAAAATATCACGCAATTTAGCAACTTCTTTGGTCATAACACCAACTTCTTTCTTGGTCAATCCCAATTTGTCAGCGTTTGCAATATCGTTTTCCATCTTTTTCAAACGACGAATACTTTGTGACACAGTCGTCCAATTGGTCAACATACCACCCAACCAACGATTATTCACATAAAACTGACCGCAACGTTCAGCAGCATCTTTGACGATATCTTTTGCCTGATGCTTTGTCGCAACGAACAAGATTTTTCCGCCAGCGGCAGCGATTGCTTCCAATGCGACCAAAGAACGGTGCAAAAGTGGTGCAGTTTTATTTAAATTGATAATATGAATTTTATCTTTAACCCCATAAACGTATGGTGTCATCAGCGGATTCCAGCGACGTGTATGATGGCCGAAATGAACGCCCGCTTCCATTAATTGTTTCATAGTAAATGTTGGCAATGCCATGATTTTATCCTTTGTTTTCTGTTGTTATCCTCGGTCAGCGAATGTAAAAAACCAGATATTCTGGACAGAAATTATATTCGTTGCCTGTGTTCTTCGCACAAAGTGCGTGACCACATCTTAAACAAAATTTATGGCAAAATCAAGTAGTTTTTGAAAATTTTTACCATTTTCCCCAAATATACTACACAACACAAAATTCACTTTTTTTCACGATATTAATATGATAGAATTCCCACGTTATGAGAGAAATAAATCACAAATTAACCAAAGACGAACTGATTTTAACCGTTTTTTCGGTTTGTCACACTGTTTCAAACTTATTTCTTGGGACATTCGTTATTTCATTTTTAATGCATAATGCTATTAATGACGTTGTGTCTGTATCTGTTTACAGACTGTTTTATTTTTTCGCTATCTGCGTAACGTTTATTTTAGCAACAAATTGGTGCAAAAATGGTAATAAACACATTGTTTTTGGAATGAACATAATTGCGCGTATTGTTTTGTTGGGACTTATCGCTATTTTGGGTCCAAACGCAACAGATTGTGTCATTACACTGGGGGTTCTTTACGGTATTTTTGACGGTTTTTGGAATTTACCTATGTACGGAATGGTTATAGACAATGTTCAATCTGAAAGAATGGTCTTTTTCATTGGAACAAAAAACGCAATAAAAAACATTGTAAAAATTTTAATTCCTGTTGTCCTAGGGGCGCTTATAACCATCAAATCTCTACAAAACGTGGCATGGATAATTATGGGCATATCCGCATTAGAAATATTTATGCTGTTTAAATTATCGCCCCAAAAACATCATAAATATAAGCGGGCCAGTCTATCAAATTTTTGGAAAAAAATAAAAACAAATTGTGTATTACGTAAGATATTTTTTTCTGAGATATTACGGGGGTTTGCGTGGGTATTAGAAACCGTTGTAGTAATGTACATTGTTAATGTTTTTCATACAGATATGAATTTGGGAATATGGTCAACTGTTTTTGCTATCTGTACAATCATAGCCTCTTGGGCTTTTGGGCGTTTTTGTTCAGAACGCGATTTCAAATGGGTTATTGCGATATGTTCTGGGCTGCTAATTTTTTCTGCCGTTTCTTTGATTATAGATGTAAATCGTGTCAGCACGCTGATTTACGCATTTGCATATGCCGTGGCCATAGAAATCATGAACCAAGTTTGCAGTGCAACCACTATGAACCTAGCGCGAACAAAATTTGTAACCGATGCATATCACACAGAATATTTTGTCACGCGAGATGTGATGTTATTTATTGGCAGATGGATTGCCTGTGTATCCATGATATACATTGGGGTTTTTAATATGAATTATATTCTAAAATATTTTATTGCGCTTTTGTTCTTTGCGCAAATACTGGCATGCATAACGATAACAAAGCAATCAAAATATATCCGTAACAATACCAAACAAATAAGACATTAACAAACTATTCTTCGCTCTTTTTATACATCAAATCAAAATTATGTATATAACTGAAAGATAAGCCAATTGAAGTGTTTGCACCATGATGCTGGGCCACTCGTGAATGGGCACGACGATATTTTATATATGGCCCCATTGTTAAATCGCCCCAAACATTTGTATCCAGACGAGCAACCGCAGAAAAATCATACTTTAAATCTTCGCCAACATATTGGGAATAAGATAAATATTTTCTGTAATACCCATCCGACGAAAATTTCACGCCTTCGCGGATTTGATATTCAATGCGCCAACCAGTTTCAACCGCAGACTTATTAACCTTTTCATTTGAATAAGTAAAATCATATTCATACATACCAACGACATATAAACTCTTAATTACATCATGATCAAAAAGCGAAAAACCCGCATTAGGACGCACTGCTTTGGCTCGCGGATTGCCAACGAATTCTGTTTCATATTGCGCACGCATAATCGGTCCTAATTTAAAAGAATCAAAATTCCAACACGCGTACGCTAAATCAGACGACAATAATATTTTATCCGCACTTTCATCAACTGTACGAGCTGCATTATATGGTTTTATACTCTGTTTTCCATATTCCATAAACACAGAATTATCCCATTTAAAATTTTCAAAACCATATTCCAACGCAACGTCAAATACGCCCTTAATATTTTCTTGGTCTGTGGCTTTCAACGCAGCAACCGGCGATTGATCATATTCCCCCGGATTTGTCATGGACGTTTTCGACCAATCAAAACCTATGCGGCGCACATTCAAATTAAATTTATTATCTTTCGGAGATTCTTCCGCCGCCGCCATAACTGGTAACAAACACATTGCAAGGAATAATTTTTTCATCAATAAAACCTGTATCTACCTTTTTATTTCCAAATCTGTAAAACACCATTATTATCAGCATATTTCCAGCCAGATTCGCGTATCGCAGCCGTAAATTTTGCCCTGGATATCAACGGCATTTTTGCATAAATTTGGTTACCAACCATAGACAGCGTTCCAATTTCAACATTCACACTATGCGCGGCATTTTTCAAATCTGCCCAATCAGCGATACCATTTGAAATCGTGATAAACAAAGAAAAAGTTTCTGTGTTTTCCATATCAGGTACCCAGTTTTGAACTTCGTTCATTGTCAGCCACTTTTTAACCGCATCATTATCCAGTTTCATTGTGATTGCCGCAGAATATGTTTCTGGTGAAATATGTTCGTTTGCAACATTTGTCGCAGATACAAATTCCATCAATACATCATCCGACGTATTTTCCAATAATACCTGCAAAGGTTCTATTTCTGAATAATTAGATAAAATTTCGAATAAAATCTGACGGCGCGCAGAATTCATTGCCTCCATTTTGGCATTAACAGCCGTATCGCTGGTTTGATTAACAAGAACGGTTCCCTTTAAATCCAACGCCGCCGACACATCTGGCATTCCAACAGCGAAGGCAAGAAACAATGCAAAAACGTTTAAACGATATTTCACGACGTGCCCGCCCCCATTTAGAATTTAACGTTAATTCCAACACGAATTCCCATGGAACGATATAACGAATTTATCTCGCTGGACGTTTCTTGTTTCCAACCTGCCGCACGATAAGCATCTATCGCCGCCATTTCTTCTGCCAACAGCGCTTTTTCTTCTTCTGTTGTATCTTCGTCATTATACAACTCTTTGTCTTCATTATATATTCCCATATAATAACCGCTGTTCAAATATGTCGTTGCTTTGGCATTAGACACAGTATAATAATCATACGTAAATCCCAATGTTAACATTGCAGAATTTGTTATCATTGTTTTCCACATTGCATTTAAACCAATGTGATACGCATCACCCAATTCGCCAGAATCTTCAACGCTTTTTGGATGCGCCCAATCATAACGATATGGTTGGTTTCCTTCGGATGTATAAACTGGCAAACCTAATTCAATACCACCAGATACAAAATTCTTGTTATCTATTTGGTATTCCATATCCATGGCGACATAAGGCCCCGCCCACGTCGTTTCATATTCGTGGCTGGTTCCCGCTTGTTCATAATAATATGTTCCACCTGTATCAACACCAAGAATATTTTGTAAAGTATTAGAAGGAACGATAATATACGTCAACGTACCATTGTCTTGCAAAAGACGACCTGTAACCGCCTGACCGTCTTCCCCAATAAACACTAAGAACGGATCACATTGTATTTCGCCCATATACCCCGACACACATGTCACATACGCATGTTGATCTGTGGCTTCAAAAATATCCAACGTCACACCATAGTTTCTTTTGGTTGACAATTTATATTTCAAATAACGATACCCCACAGACGGCGTCATTTTTATACCGTTCCATTTAAAATAATCAGTCAAACCGATTGACGCATTAAATCCCATTTGTGTTCCATCTTTGCTGGTCCCCACAGACAACGCGTGTCCAGTCTGATATCCCAACACATTTGGCGGATTAGCCCCATCTGTCCATTCCGAAACAATATAACCACCCTTGGAAATATCGTCGTCAATCATCGGTGATTCATCAAATTGCATACCATAGCGGGCACCAATTTTTGCCTGTAATGGCACAGAATCACCGAAATAATACGTAGCCTGACCATCAATAACGTTCCACATTAAATTATCATAATGCAACTGGGACCCAGCGGAATTCATATCAAAATTCCAATTGGCCAATTCATGTGTCAAGCCCGCAGCAAAAACCCAGCCCTGCTTTTTACCATTGTTCTTTGACGAATTATTTTTAGCATTCGCCCGACCAGCATTTTGTTTCTGGGCGGCATTTCTATTTCCAGCATAACTGGTATTCTTTTGCCCGTATTGCCCAGAATATTTCGTTCCGGAATTATAACCCGAATTATAATTTGAATTACCAGAAGACGCAGCACCATAACGTTGATAAACACTGTTGTTATAATACGTTCCCGCAGCACCCGCAACCCCAGGCAACACAGCCATCACGGCAAAATTAAGCAACCAATTATGTATATTTTTCATGTAACACACCTTTCCTTAAATATCTTGATTATATCACAAAATTGTTGAAAAAAAAATAGTTTTATAATAATATCTCGAAAAATATGTGGGCGTGGCGAAATTGGTAGACGCGCAGCACTAAGGATGCTGTGGAGCAATCCTTGGGGGTTCAATTCCCCCCGTCCACACCACCAAAAATTGTTAACGCACACAAGAAAGTGTGCGTTTAAAATTTTTGAGTGCCACGCCGTAGCACCTTTCTTACTAAAAATAATTTAATTTTCCACTTGCCCAAAAAATTATAAATTTGCTAACATTGACCTAAGGAATGAAAAGGATTATACCGTTTTTTGCTGTATGCCTTGGTCTGTCTGTATTTCAGACGGGTGTTGTTATTGGCGCAGAAAGCACCAGAAACAACGTAAAACGGGATTCTGGAAATCTTATCACTACCAATGCCGGCACTTCGCGTGCCAACACAACAAACAAACAAAAAACCGAACAAAATCGTCCAGATAATGCGCGAACAACGACAGTAAAAAAACGTCAGTCGCAAAACATACTGCAATCGCGTAATACCGTTATAAATCGCCCACAAACCAAAACGCGCGGCACGACACCGGAAAATACATCAAAAAATAACACAATTACACGCACGACCATATCTGGTGACGTCGCCGTTGCACGAAATGCCACAAAAAGGTCTGCTGTTTCACGCGTTTCAACATCTGGCAAGACACCATCTCGCATATCACGGGCGGGGGAATTAGATGCTGAAAAAATAACATCTATAAAATCCAGAGATTATTTAAAATGCAAAAGCATATACTATGAATGTATGGATGAATTTTGCGCAAACAAAGACGCTAATTTGCGTCGTTGTGCATGTTCTTCGCGCATTCATGAGTTTGATACGATAAAGCAGCAATTGACCGATGCCGAAGATAAAATGTTGGATTTTAACCAAAGATTACTGGTTGTCGGATTAGACAAAGAAGATGCCGCCACCATCAACATCGCCAGTGAAGGCGAAATCGGATTTGACACACGTGACACATCAGAATCTGAAAAATTATTGAAAAAAATAACAAATTCTTTGAATTCGTCTGGCGATTCAAAAATTAATAACAGTTTATCCGCAATCTCGCTATCTTTGAACGCAGATTCTGCATGGGATTCCATAGATTCAATGTCTGGCGTCACAACAACATCAAAAAGTGGTGTTGATTTGTATAATGCTGCAACGCCAATATGTATTGCAATGGCACGCGAAGTGTGTTCAGACCAAGAATTAGACGTCGCACAAAGCAGTTATAAGTTAACAATCCAGCAAGATTGCAACACTGTGGCCAAAGCGTATAATACACAATACAACCAAGCAATTGAAAAAATACACGAAAGCAGCGCGCTGTTAGATATGGCACGGTTAAATGCATACCAACAAAGGAATTCTGACGACATATTAACGTGCAAGAAAAAAATTCTGGACCAATTATCCGACACGGCCGTGTGCGGAACAAATTTGTATAAATGTCTTGACGTCACAGGTCAATATATTGACCCGTCCACAGGAAATGCGTTTTTATCAAATAATTTGTATAACATAACATCTTTGTTAACCGAACCTTCTGGTTCTGACACATGGTCAAAAATGCCGCAAAACGGGAAATTTGTCACATTTTTAAATTCTAAAAAAATATTTTTGGAATCGGCGACCGACCAATGTCAAGAAAGCGCTGACACCGTATGGCAAGATTTCTTGAACGATGCGTTGGGACAAATAAAACTGGCACAAAACGCAAAACTTGAAGAAATCCGCCAAAGTTGCACTACCTTGGTTGCAGAGTGCAAAAATGACGCACTGAAAAGCCTGGAAGATTTTGACGCACGCGCATTATCTACATTTGAAGTAATGTCCGATGTCACTGTTAATGCAATATGTGCAAATGTTGAGAATTCGTGCACCAGTTTATTGAATTCTTCTGGCGGCGGTGGCGAAATGTGGGCCAGCGGGATATCAGGTGTCACCGCCGATATATCATACCAAGCAATCATAAAAAATTGTTCAACCGTCGGCAAAGACTGTATAATTCAACACTGTAATGGAACGGCTGGAAATTTCGCGTTATGCGGGACTTATTCAGACGCATCACGTCGTGCCATTTTAAAGCGTCAAGCGTGTTGGCCCGAAGTCTTAAATTGCGTTAAACAAGCAACAAATCTGGATAGTATGAATATTCAATCACGCCAAGATTTTTATTTACAGGTTTATAACACCAGTGATATTTCGTCCCTGCCGGTGCTATGCGAAACATCTTTGCAATCCAGTGATCAAATCGCATGTTTAATTGCCGAACAAATTTGGGGAAATTGCGACAATGACGCAGGTGGAACGGCTATAACAACAAACGCCACCTTGATAGATAATGCTGGGGCATTTGACCAATACACTACTGCCGTTAAATCTCAAAATAAAATTCTGATACCAACATACGAAGAAAACACCAGTTTATTGGCTTGGTTGGCATCAAATACCGGCACAACCGAAGACATAGACAGTTGCAGTGCATATTATTGTCCGATAAATTATAAATATGATACCATAACAAAAACATGCAAACGTATGGTTGGTGATGCGTCGCCTGTCACAACAGATGGCGAAACATACATAACCACAGATCAAACTATCAGCATCACAGACAGTATTACCAACTATTGTCCAGGTGGCAGAGCGCACAAAGATATGTATGGAAATTGCTGTGCATCTGGTGCTGTATCAAATGGAATCTGTGTCCCATCATCTGAATATTATGCCATAGAACTTCAAACCGCCAGTTGCGACAATACAGGAATCAGTCTGCCTGACGATCCTGCATATTATTGTCCAAATGCGTCTTACAGTGACGGCGCATATCATTTATCCGGCAACAATCCGTGGGTTTATTCTGTATATTGCATAAAAAATACCGATACCGCCATAACACAAAGCACAACTGACGCATCTTTGACGTGTCGCAGCAATGGAAATTCTGCCAGTTACATTATCTTGGTAAACCAACATGGTGATTATATCGTTCCAAAGGCAGATACCGCAATGCAAGGACCAACAATATCTTATAAACCGAATCCAAACGATGTATGTATATATCAATATAGTCTTGCCGATACCACATGGAAATGGATGAATGGTTCAACAGAATGTTCACAGAACATAATACCATTAAATGACACCAAACTTATGGTCACGTACCCAGTAAATTAATTAACAATTAAATACTAATTGATTTAATGGCGGACTTTATAAGGCTCAATTGTTCATCATCAAATTTGCCCAACACCCAATCAGCAGGGTTGATATTCAATCCAAAATCTCGCGGATGTCCGATACCGATTCGAATACGTTTATATTCGTTGCCTATGGCATTATCTATGGATTTTATTCCATTATGACCCGCACTAGACCCGCCTATTTTTTCACGCACATCCCCCAACTTTAAATCCATATCGTCGTGAATAACAACAATATTTTCCAATGGGATTTTATAGAAAGCCATTAATGGCCCGACCGAATCGCCACTGTTGTTCATAAACGTCTGGGGCTTTACAAAAATTAATTTATACCCATCAATTTCATCGCGCGCAGTTAATGCGTTTTTTTCCTTTTTCCACGTTGCGTCACGCGGCGCCAAAGCGTCAATTGCCATAAAACCGACATTATGACGAGTATTTTGATATTCATTACCTGGATTTCCCAATCCGATAATTAAAACAGGTTTATTTTCTTGCATGTTGATACCTTTGTTTTATACTATAATATCATATAAAGGAGAAAAATATGAAAATAAATTCATTATCAATAATATCTATTGTTTCTGTATTAACATGTGCGTCTGCTGCAAACGCCGGTGTGGTTGCAGATTTTTATGTTGGCGGTATGTTGGGTGCCGGCGGGCAAACCCTATTTACCAAGGACGCCCATGAATCATCAACGTCCAGATTAATCGGCGCAATCGCGGGTATAGATATTCCTGTATTCAGAATCGAAGGTGAATACAATTACATAGATTCTTCTGAATTAAACACAAATTCAACAATGTTAAACGCATATTTCAAGGTTCCATCAACCCTTGTTCTGCCATACATTGGTGCGGGTATCGGAACAGTATTTGGCGGTGACAACACTATTTCAGAAAGTGGCATTAAAACAAAATTTGACATAAAGACAACAACTGCATACCAGGGCATGTTGGGTGCAACCATTGACATTTTGGCCGTTCCATTAAAATTCGATGTTGAAGGTCGTATCTTGTATGCGCCAGATATATACACCGTTCCAAATTCCAATATCAAACCTGATTTATTGGAATATAACGCCCGTGTAAAGATGCGCTATATATTCTAAAAGGGCAAAGGGATTTAATGTTAACTCTGATTGACGGAAATTCTTTGGTATTTCGGGCATACTATGGGGTGCATGCAAATTTGACACGTTCTGATGGTATGCCCGTTGGCGCAGTTTATGGTTTTTTCAATATGATTTTACCGATACTGGCTGCCGCCAAAGAACAGGATTCTTTTGTATGCGTATTTGACGCCTCACGAATTTCTTTCCGCCAAGATATTTTTCCAGAATACAAGGCGAATCGTTCTGAAACCCCACCTGATTTATTGGTTCAATCTGAATTAATTCGCATTGGCGCCCACGCAATGGGAATGCCTGTATTATGTATCCCTGGTGTCGAAGCAGACGATGTTATTGCCACCATTGCAACAAATAATTGTGGCAATGTCGGCGGAACCCGCATAATTACCAGCGACAAAGATTTAATGCAACTGGTGTCCGATTGCATATTTCTTTATGACGGTATGAAAAATCGCGAAATACACGAACCAGAAGTGCTGGAAAAATTTGGTGTAAAACCCGATCAGGTTATTGATGTTCAATCATTGATGGGCGATTCGACAGACAATGTTCCTGGGGTTCGTGGCATCGGAACCAAAACCGCATCTGAATTGATATCACAATTTAATAATCTGGAGAATCTATACAACAATCTAGATTCTGTGAAAAGTGAGAGAATTCGCAATTTGTTGCGTGAGCATCGTGACAGTGCGTATATTTCAAAACAATTGGTCACTTTGAAACGTGATGTAGATTTAACAGGCTTAACAATATCGCCATTTCATTTTGATAAAAATGCAGCACTTGATTTTGTGAAAAATAAAATTGAAAGCAAATCATTGGTTGCAAAAATTGAAAAATTATTTCCTTGGGATGGCACATCAAACACAGAAACACACACCATCCCAGAATATTCTAAATCTGTGTGTCCCGTGATTGATATTCCAGAAACCACTGCTCTAACATCTGCACTGCCAGAAATGAATTTGGTGACAATATCCACAGAATCTGAACTGGACGAATTTTTATCACACGTGACCGATGTTATCGCGTTCGATACAGAAACAACCGGATTAAACCAAATATCTGATAAAATTGTTGGTATTTCACTGGCATACGACAATGTGCATGGCGCATATATTCCAATCAGACATATATCAAAATCTATGGATTTGTTTGGCAATGATACTTTGGCGGCGAACCAATTATCAATTGATGTTGTGTATAAAAAACTATGGCCAATATTCACAAACCCACAAATAACAAAAATTGCACATAATCTAAAATATGATTTACATATTTTGAATAACGAAGGATGGGATACTGCACAAATTACATCTTTTGATGATACAATGTTATTATCTTACGCATTGTACGGATCACTGCACGGTCACGGATTGGACGAATTGGCAGAAAAATATCTGAATCATACAAATATGAAATTCAGTGATTTATTTGACCCAAAAATCAAAGACTGCGACAGACATTTTGAAATGTTATCCCCTGATGTGGCAACAAAATATTCTGGGGAAGATTCGGTTGTGTGTATGGCATTATATAAATTAATGCGTCCACAATTGGATGCGAACCCAGATTTAAAAGAATTATATGAAAATTGCGATTTGCCCCTTTGCCCTATTTTGATGCAAATGGAAAGGAACGGGATAATGGTTAACCGTGATAAATTGAATCAATTATCAAACGTTTTTCATAAACAATTATCCGAATTAGAATCAGAAATATATGCATTGGCAGAACATGAATTTAACATCGGCAGTCCTAAACAACTGGCCATCGTGTTGTTTGACGAATTACATTTACCAAGCGGCACAAAGCGTTCCACAGATGCAGACATATTAAATGAATTAATTGACGACCACCCAATTATTGAAAAAATATTAAATTGGCGTTCAATTTCTAAATTGGCAGGGACTTATGCAGATGCCCTGCCACATCAAATTGCCAAAGACGGTCGTATTCACACGACATATTTGCAAACCAGCACCAACACGGCACGTCTGTCCAGCCGCAATCCAAATTTGCAAAATATACCAATAAAAACTGAATTAGGCGAAGAAATACGCAAATGTTTTGTCGCGTCACCAAACCACACCTTGATTTCTGTGGATTATTCGCAAATTCAATTACGTTTGTTGGCTGACGTTGCAAATGTGTCTATGTTCAAAGAAACATTTAACCAAGGTCTGGATATACACGAACAAACTGCACGTAAAATATTTAAAATCCCACAAAGCGAACCTGTACCGCGCAATTTAAGACGCGCTGCGAAAACCATAAACTTTTCAATCATATATGGAATATCTGCGTTTGGATTGGCGAACCAATTAAATATTTCGCGCGAAGAAGCGAAAAGAATTATAGATGCATATATGGCTGAATTGCCTGAGATTCGCGAATATATTGAAAATATAACCAGATTCGTATTTGAAAACTATTGTGTTTTTACACCATGGCATCGTCGCATAGAAATCCCAGAGGCACATATTCCACGCATGCGGGGCTATGTCGCGCGCGCCGCGGTAAACGCACCTATTCAGGGATTTGAAGCAGACATAATGCGAAAAACAATGGTGAATATTTATAACAAAATAATCGTTCCAAATAATGATAAAATCAAAATGCTGTTACAGGTTCACGATGAAATTGTTTTCGAATGTGTTGAATCTGATGCTGAATATTTTGCAAAACTGATAAAAACAGAAATGGAAAACGTCACTAAATTATCGGTGCCATTGTTGGCAGAATCTGTGATTTCCAACATGTGGGACAAATAAAAAAAACTATTTTCACAAACAGCTAAAAACTTGACATTTTGCGTTTTTGTATTATAGTGTATCGTGTAAACGGACCCCAAAGGAGCAGTTTAATGTCTAATAAATCGTACGAACAAAAATACACAGAACAAACAAAAATATGCGATGAAAATATCGCCATTATTCAACCTTTCTTAAAAGAATTCGGTCAAAAACATGACGCAGGAACCGGTTTTTACGAAGATGTGACTGTTTTGGCTGGACCTGGCGACGCAGAATACAATCATTTTCGTGACGAACGCAAAGATGTATTTGACCGTTGGCAGAAAGGCGAAACATCAATATATAATATCAGATGGTCAGGCTTAACATTTATCATAGAATATAAATTTGATCGTAACGTAATTTATGAAAACAAAGGGCAAAAGATTATGCGTCCTATTTATGTCCCATCAAAATCTATGATGGTATACAAACACCAAGAACAACCTGTATCATTAAAAATTGCACTTGCGGTCCAAAATCTGTTTTCAGCCCAAGAATACCGCAGCGCACTTTATGCCTGTATGCGCGACAGCAATATTAATGTGCAATAAAAACACAAATAAAAAAAATATAAACACCCGCAATTGCGGGTGTTTATTTACTAAACAAAACAAATCAAATCTTATTTCAATGCTTCAATAATTCTGGCATATGGGATTGCACCAGGGAACGCTTCTGTTCCGATAATCAAGAACGGTGTTCCTCTGATTTCAAAACGTTGTGCCAAATCACGAACATTTCTCAATTCTCTGGCAACGACTTCGCCTTTCATATCTTCTGCCAATTTCTTTGTGTCCAAACCGGCTTCTTTTGCCAATTTCATAACATTAGCATCGATAATACCTGGCAATTTATCCTGCTTTTTCAAATCGTCTTGTTTATAGTATTCTTTGTCCATCAACAACTTATCCAATGCAGCCGCTTTGTCATTGCCCTGCAATTTTGCAGCGATAACAGCTTTGGCTGGGGCATCAGATAATACACCATGGATAGAGAAGTTTTTCAACACAACGCGAACATCATCACGTTCTGCCAAAACACGAGACAATTCAGAATGTACACGACGGCAATATGGGCAAGAATAATCCGAGAACAAGAATATTGTCTTTTCTGCGTTTTCGTTTCCTGCAATTGGTGCATCGCCAATCATTTCATCCATATGTTTTGCAACATATTTACGAACTTCTTTGTTTTTGGCTTCTTCTTGTTGTTCCTGCATAGAAGCAACCATTTCCTGCAAAATGCCAGGATTTGTGTGTACCAAATATCTTGGTGTCCACAAACGGCACATACAGCCAGCCATCAACAAAATGGCGATTACAGATATTGATTTGTGTACGATAACAGCCTGAACAGGTGCTTTCTTGTTATCTGGTTTAACGATCATACCGCCAAACACATACAACGCAATCGCAACAATCAGGATTAATATTGTCCAAGTCATAGTATTCTCCTTTGTTTTGAACAATGTGATAATAGAAAAAAAAACATACTAACGCAACAAAAAAACACACGAATTAAAATATTTTTCTTGCGTTGGGAACCTCTACCCCTTGGGCATCACAAATATTACTGATAAACCTTTGACTCACATCTAAATTCAAAGGTAATTTGTATAATTTATCGTGATACGGTGCCCCACAATCCACACATACTGCCCGCCCTGTCTTAGGCGACAAATAGCATAAATTTTCATATTTTCCACAACCCGAACATCTGGTTAAATCCAGCGCATACCCCAAATCTTTTAACAATTCGATTTCCCATTTTAAATACAAATCAAACGGGACATTTGCCACAGCAATATTTTGCAATAAATCAACCGTCCGCAAATATAGATTTGGGTACGATTCGCGTTCTGGAATCAAAGTATAAATTAACGCAAACACAGCATTCATAATTTTTAACAAATCGCCATGCAACATCAAAGGCGCCGCAAGATTTTTTTCAGATTCAAAATGGAACACGCCTAATTGGGAATCCAACCGTGCATTCCAAGATACGTTTCCAACCTGCCCCACCAACGGCTTGTTTTTCTTTGCCACAACCGCGCCACGCAACATTCCCACCAGAACGCCATTATCTTGGGTAAAAATATGTGCGACGGCATCGCGTTCTGAAAACGGTCGAATATTTATCAAAATACCTTTGGTTTCAATCTGCATAAATAAATTATAAAACAAACGAAAAAAATTAGAAATAAAAAATCGCCCGATTTGGGCGATATCTTTATTTCATTATAAATCTTCTGAACACTTTGTCATTAACACGCACAGGATAATGACGTTTCAAGAATTGAGAATAATCGTCAACCACATAGCGTCCAGATACGCCCTTTAATTCCTGACGCACAGCATCCTGCTTTTTAGCATCAGCCACCGGCATTACGGTTTCACCAATATTCATAACATAAAACGCGTTTGCATCTTCGACGATTACATTATCGCCCTCTTTGCCTGCAAATGCAGCACTTAATATTTCCAACGTTGCACCATCCGTTCTGGTCACAGATGCAGATTTCGCATTTGGTAATTTTTTACCTGCACGCGCGTCAATCAAAATCTCATTCGCACGCGCATATGCATTTTTACGTTGTTCGGATTTTTTCCAACCATCAACTAAATCTTTTTTGATATCATTAAATTCTGCGTTATGAGCCGGATGAATTTCATCAACACGTAAAATTGCAAAACCATTTTTTAATTCCAACAATTCACTTTCGACCCCTGAATCCATCGCAAACAATTTCGCGATTAAATCATCAGATAAAACCTTGTCAGACAAATTCGCACCACGTTCAACATTTTTGACACTTACAAACTTCGCTTTATGCTTAGCTGCAGAATCCTGCATAGTTTCCCCAGAAATAATCAAATCTTCGATTTGTTGTGCCGTTTTAAAACCTTCATCATACACATCAGGTTTATTTGTGTCCGCTTCGACAAAGACATACGATACCGAACGGCTCTCCGGAACAACCTTTGGATTTTGAGCATAATATTCCATCAATTGCTCTTCGGTTGGTTGTGCAACTTTGAAATCAGAAAATTTAACAGTTGCATATTTTATATCACGTTTTGCATTACGCGCATTATAAACCGCATCCACAGCAAACTGTGGTACATCAATTGGCGCATTCACAGAAGTGACCACCATTTCACGTAATATATTTCCACGCAACAAATCAGCGATATCTTGTTCATTCATACCAGAATTTTGAACAACCATATCAAATATCCACGGTTCAAATTGACCATTGATTTGGAATTGCGGATCTGCACGCACTTCATCTGCTATTTTCTTATCAGAAACAACAAAACCTAAATCCATTGCGCGATTCGTTAACAATTGATTACGTGTTAATACACGCATAACATTTTGAGTCAACTCTGCAGCCTTGGCCGGATCAGTATATGCCGCACGTTGTTCGTCTTTGGTCATAGCAGACAATTCACGTGAACGTTCATTATTGAACTGTTGCACAGAAACACCCGAATCACCAACATGAATCAAAGTTGTATCGGTTGACACGCCACCAAAAATCCATTCAGCCGCGCCCCATCCAACAAAACTGAAAATCAAAATAAACATTAAAACTTTCGCTAACGGTTTATCCGCTGCATTACGTAAATATTCTAGCATTTTTTCACCTTTTGCGATAACATAGCAAAAAAAGAAACAAAAAATCAATAAAAAAGGAAACAAATATGAAATTTATTATTGGCAACTGGAAAATGAACGGTGACAAAACGCAAAAAATGGCTATGATTGATGCACTGTCAAAAATTCAAACGAAAAACAAAGTCATTTTATGCCTGCCGTTCACGCTGTTGGGGGGCGAACATAAAAACATATTA